>OBLU010000201.1_pt1 | contig 57568 bp, 45 predicted proteins | sample 1518681 | NCBI WGS metagenome assembly OBLU01 (sample SAMEA3539304, study PRJEB22396) | soil metagenome | biome: tundra; feature: field; material: soil | place: USA | collected 2010-05 | depth 0.15 m | reverse complement strand
ATCCGGCGGGGTAGGTCAGCCAGACGGGGTACCAGTAGGACTCAATCTCGCGCGTAGCCGGCCAGCGCGAGCTCGCGCCGCCGTCAAAGTTTTTGAACGAGGGCGGATTCAGGAAAAGTGTTTTCAGGGGCATAGGCATCCCTTCAATTCTACCATTTTGATGGATTCTGAGTTGCTTTCTTACGGTTTCCGGCTACTTTGTGTGCAGTTCTAGCAACCAGTCTTCCATGTGGCCGAGGGCGCGCAGCAGGCTCAGCCGGGCCTTGGCCAGGTCGAATCCCGCATCGAGCGCATCCTGCACCTTTTGACTTTCATCGATCCGGGCCAGCTGCTCGGCTTTGGGGGTAAGTTGGGGCTGAGCAGCTGGACCGCTGCTGGCGCCGTTGCCCAGCTCAAGTTGGGTGAGCACTGCCTTCAGTTGCTCATCGGCAATCTGTTGTTTCAGGCCGGCAACCTCGGCCATCGCATCCAACTCCCGCAGGCTGCCGGTAAGCGTCGCAATCTGAACATCGTTCTGCTCGCGGGCCTGTTCGGCCTCGACGGTTGCGCGAAGTGCTTCGGCAGCCGATTGCCTGGCCTTGTCGTGTTGAGAGCGGTCGAAGAGCGGAATCTGAAACTCCAGCCCAAAGGCCACGTTATTGGGCGTGAAGTTGTTGAAATATGTGGTGTAATTGTTCAGCTCATTGGAATCGTAGTTGTACTGCGCTCCAAAGGAGATCTGCGGACGGTGAAGCACCAGCTCGTCCCCGTGTGCCTGGAGTTGCTTTGATTGGCCCGCCAGGCCGGCGGCCTCGATACCTGCAGTGGTCCGTGGCGCTTCGTCCGCCTTGATTGCGGGAATCTCAGGGATGCTCCCATGATCTGTGCTGATGCCGCCGACAGGCATTCCTGTCAATATGGCAAGCTGCTTGGCCAGCGTCGCCGCGCGGGTCTCCAGGTGGAGCCGCTTGAGCTTAAACTGGGCGCCCGTCAGCCGAGCTTGCAGCAGGTCGCTTAACGAGTCAACGCCGGCCTCGGAGCGCTCCTGCTCGATTGTGACGAGGCGACCGGTAAACGACTCCTGCTGTCGGGCAGCTTCCAGTTCGCGACTCACCGTGTCCAGCTCGATATAGGCCGTTGAGACATCCAGTGCAACCTGTTCGCGCGCATCCTTCAGTCCCAGAGTCGCAGCCTTCACGCCGGTCCGCGCTGCCTGGGCATACTGCCGCTCAGAAAAACTGAGGACAAGCGATTGTAGCTGCGCATTAGCGACGGAAGGCTGCCCGGTCGGAAATCCTTTTGAGTAGCCGACGGTGGATCCAATGGTCAAGGTGGGGATATAGACATCGTGAGTTTGCGCCAAAACAGCGTTTGCCTTTTGCATGTCAGCCTGGGCCAGCTTCACGGCGCTTGAGTTGCGCTGAGCCAGATCAACCATCGTGGCTAGGGAGACCTGAGCTGGGAGAAGCGCAGGGGCGACCGCGATCGCCAAAACCAAGAGGATTGACGTGAAGGCCATGCTCGGATTGTGTTTTGCCTTCAGGTGCATTTTCCCTTTCCAGGATCTTGACGGCATTGCATCGAACGTCGAGGAGGCTAACCCTCGGGACGAAAGCCCGGCCCTATTCAAACGATCTCTTAATGCGCCGCATCTTCCGCGGGTTTGTACTCATTGGCAAGAGCCACGGCCGCTGCGCGTTCCCGATTTGCGGCGATGGGGTCACCGAGTTGGTCCTTGAGGCGTGCCAATCGAATGTGTGCCACAAATGCCGGGGCCTCCTCCGTCTTTGCAGAGCCACCCAGATAATCATCGAACATTTTGGCCGCCTGCGCCGGGGCGCGATGGGTCTCCGTCAGCAGGGAGGCCCCGTCATAGAGCGCAAGCCCTCCAAATCCGTCGCGTTCCGCCACCGCTTCGCCACTGCGAATCGCCGATTCCATCTCATCCCAACGCTGATGGCGACGATAGAAGCCGGCCAGCTCCATCCATTGGGAAGCAGCATGTGGACCGGCCGCGATCGCCTGCTTGTATTCATGCTCTGCCGTGCCGTAGTCCTTGCGCTGTTCGGCAATCTGGCCATGCAAATGGTGACCACGCGATGGATCCACGTTGTCCAGTTGAACGGCGATGGCCTGAGCCTTGTCGATTCCACCACCCACCACGCCGGGCGCCTGCTCGTAAAATTGGCCCAGGTCGGCAAGGGCATCGGCATTGCGGGGATCGAGGCGAACCGCTTCCTCAAACTCGCCTCTCACTCGCTTTGCCAGCCCAAAAGCGGTCAGGAACGATGCCCGGGCAGCCTTCTCTCCCAGTGCTCGGCCAAGCCACACATGATAGCTGGAGTTTTGTCCATCGAGCCGGATCGCCCGTTCGCACGCGGCCACGGCGGCATCCCACTGTTCGAGCGTCATCCGCACACGGCATTCCAGGTTGGCTGCCGGGGCCACGCTGGCGTCGGATTGGGTAAGCGATTTGAGCAGTGCGAGCGCCTTGTCTGCCTCACCGGCCTGCAAAGCCGTATTGGCCTGGCCAAGCGCTGCCGGCAACGGTCCAGGGGAAGATGGATGGGTCTGGGCCGTCGCGGAGTACACCACGGATGCTGCAAGCAAAGCCGCCGCAGGCAATCCCCGCGCCCCAGGGTGAAGTCGCATCACCGCTTGACCTGGATTGGTACGCCGTCCTGCAAGGGCAGTCCATTGGTTGTGCCGGTTGCCACCCATTCTCCCTCATTGATGCCGGAGAGGATGGCCACCTGGGTCAGGTTGATAGCGCCGGTGGTTACAGGGGTTCGCACGAGCTGGTCATTCACCACCTTGTAGACATATGGCCGGCCTTTTTCAAAGTACAGCGCCTCGCGTGGCACGTTCAAAGCGTTTGCCTCGCTTGAGATCGTCACAGTGACGGTGACATTCGTATCCGGCAACAGTTCGCCGTCCACATCGTCAAGCTGCACCAGCACCTCGCCCACGTTGCGGGTACCGTATGTGATCACGGTGGAGGGAATGCGGACAATATGACCCCGCCAGGAGCGATCCGGCTTTGCGTCCCACTTGACTTGAATCGCCTGGCCCACAGCCAACTGGCCGATCTCCGGTTCGTCAAAATAGGCGCGAACCCGCTGATGATGAAGATCGGCAACCTCCAGCAGCACCTTTCCCTCTTCAACAAAATCTGAGGCGCTCGCATTCAAGCTATAAACCGTCCCGGCCACTGGGGCATGGATGGATGTCTTCACCACAACCTGCAGTGCCGCGGCAAGATTTGCCTCCGCCTCCGCCAGAGCTGCCTGCGCACGGGCAACTTCCGCCGGCGAATAGCGGCTATTGGCGCTCTGTTCTGAGGCATGCAGGCTGGCTTCTGCTGTATCCAGCCGCTCCTGCGCAGCCGCCACCTCACTCGCTGAGGCGGCGCCAGTGGATTTGAGCTTGGTCAGTGCATCCAGATCTCGGCGAGCCTGGTCGCGGTCCAGGCGAGCGCGGGTCTCGTCCCCAGCCGCCATCTGTCGCTCTTGTTGGGTCCCGTTGTGGGTGGCGGCTTCCAAGGCTGCCTGGGCAGACTTCACACCGCTCTCGGCACTAGCCAGCCGTGCTCTTGCCTGCAGGTCGTCCAGCACCATCAGCAGCTTGCCCGCGGGCACCTCGTCGCCTTGGTGTACGTACACCGCTTTAACGGTGGTGGCCGTGGGACCGATGACTTCGTAGTTCGTCTCCGGTTCCACGTGGCCATTGGTGGCTACGGTCCTTATCAGCTCAGCGCGCGACACTTGCGCCTCGCGAACCGGCAACCGCTCTCTCAAGAAAGACCGTGCGGTGAAGAAGACGATAATAATTAGGGCAGCCGCGCCTATCCAAAGCCAAAGCCGGCTCGACTGATTTCTTTCTTCTGCCATTGAGCTAACCTGAGACAGTATATAGGACTCAAAACCATGCCAATAAGAACCAAAGAATTGCACTAGAAGATAACCCACCAGGCACCCTGCATGCTGGTTCCGGCACCGACAGGCCCGTACAATGGGCATATGGCTCTGGAACCCAGCTACACCGACGAACATGCAAAGGCCGGGCTGGACTTTGCCTTTCCCGCAATCGAAACGTGGGAAAACCAGTTTCCCGGCTACGAAATCCTCATCGATAACCCGGAGCTGACTTCGGTCTGCCCCAAGACCGGTCTTCCCGACTTCGGCGTACTCACCATCCGCTATATGCCGCGCGATCGTTGCCTTGAGCTGAAATCGCTCAAAGAGTACCTCTTCAGCTACCGGAATCTAGGAATCTTCCAGGAGAACATCGTCAACCAGGTCCTGGAGGACGTGGTCAAAGCCTGCGACCCGATCTGGGCCCTGGTGCGCGGCGAGTTCCGCTCCAGAGGCGGAATCGGAACCACAGTCGAAGCCCGCTGGCCCCGCCCGGCGGCTTAGAAGCAGAGGACCAAGTATGAGGAGTCTGGAGGAGAGAATGAGCCGCTCACTTGTTTTAGAGAACTTCGCTTTGTTCCTGATGGGTGGCCTGGCATCGGGGCAGCCTGCGAGCGCGCCGCCATCCCAACCGTTTCCTCGCTTCACCATCAGTCAGGGCAATTTGGACTCGAATGGCTTTCCAACCTCCGGCGCGAAGCTGTGTGTTCACGGCAAGCCAGACCTTTGTTATCAAATGCCGTCAGAAACCGACAGCGGCTCAACCGTAGCCTCCGAATTTGGGTTGAAGCCGCTGTCGGAACGCTTGACGGTGCCAGGCGGTGGATCATGGATATTCTTCTCTGCGATGTTCTCCGGCGGCGGCAGCGGCACGCTCACCAGGCTCGCCGTGCTTCGCTACCAAGGCGACTCCCAAGCCGGACCAATCGTCAATTTGATGCCGAGGGTTGGTGCCTCCAACATCAGTGAGTTTGCGATGTAGACAGTCCCGACCGCCTCAGCGTACCCGGTCCTGGTTCATGCCGATTTTGTTTGGGGCGACGACGAAGCCCACTTCGATCCACACTTCTATACGGTTGAAGCCTGAAAATTTGATCCTGGTACGTGCCTTTATGCCAAGGCGTTTCAGTACCAGACGTCTCAGAAATATGGCGGCGGCGACAGTTCGCCCGTTCGAGTCCTCGCGCCGGAGCGCGATCAGATCATGAGCCACCTGAACTCAAAATAAGAGTTTGTGAGCTCAAGGCAAGGCCACGGGAGTTCAAAGTAAAAGTGAAGCAGCATAGCCAGTTGTGATATTTGTGGTACGTCCCGCAGGGTTGAGCGAAAACGATCCCATTGGCCTCTTCTTCACAACCTTTCCGCGCACAAACCAACCCCGCTTTGGGGACACTGATCCTGCTCATCGGCCTCAACCTCTTCAACTACATCGACCGCTACATCCTCCCCGGCGAAGTCTCGCTCATCCAGCGCGAGTTTCACACCACCGACCAGCAGATGGGCGCTCTCACTACGGCGCTGTTTGTGGTTTACATGCTCGTTGCGCCGCTCACCGGCTGGCTCGGCGACCACTTTCGCCGAAAGCCCCTCATCATCGCCGGCGCCTTGCTGTGGAGCGTCGCTACCCTTGGAACCGCGTGGGTCCACGACTATTGGACGCTCTACATTCGCCACGCCATCGTGGGAGTCGGTGAAGCAACGTTCGTCATCTTTGCTCCTGCGGTGTTGGCAGACTTTTACCCTGAACGAGAGCGCAACCGAATTCTCACCATCTTCTATCTGGCCATTCCAGTCGGCGCTGCGCTCGGCTACCTGGCTGGAGGAGAGCTCGGCACCCTCTGGGGCTGGCGTGCGCCCTTCTTTGTCTGCGCAATTCCCGGCGTCATTATCGCCGGTCTCTATGGCTGGATAGGCCGTGAGCCGGAGCGTGGCGCCAGCGACCATGTAGGTGCCACCGCTGATCGCTCAACCGTCCTCGGCCTCTTTAAGAATCCCGCATTCCTGTCTGCAACCTTCGGGTTGGCGATGCTCACCTTTGCCATGGGCGGGATCTCGGCATGGGCGCCCACCTTCCTGAATCGCTCCGCCGGCCTCTCTGTCAGCAAAGCAGGCGTAGTCATGGGCGCAATCACAGTCGCGGATGGCATTGCAGGAACGCTCGTCGGCGGCTGGCTGGCTCAGCGCTGGCTGCGCACCAATCATCGCGCCCTATACCTTCTGTCCTTCTGGAGTGTAGCCCTCACGCTGCCATGCGGGGTGGTCGTATTCTTTGGGCCTCAAACGTGGGCGATTCCTGCTTTGTTTGTCACCGAGTTCTTTCTCTTCCTCAACACAGGCCCGCTGAACGCCGCAATCGTAAACTCTGTCTCCGCACCAGTGCGAGCAACGGCAATTTCTCTGAACCTCTTCTTCATTCATTTTTTTGGCGATACCTTTTCGCCCCAGATCATTGGTGCCATTTCGGACCGGTCGAACCTCCGCATCGGCCTCGGATCCACGCTCATTTTTCTGGTCATCTCCGCATTCATTCTCTTCATCGGCGCCAGGTTTGCTCCGCCGCTCGAAGAACCAGCCTGACCGCCTCCCGGCCAAACTCGTTCCAAGTTCTCGACAATTGGTTCCTCGAATTCTTCGGTGCAGCGTCTCTGATCACCGTTTGCACATAATTACCCTCAGTTGGCGGACAATAAAGGATGAGTAGGCAAAGCGACCAAAAAGGAAAGAAAAATAAGGCCCCCCAGCCGCCCCCCCTTTTCACGTAACAATCTGAAACAAAATATGTTATACCCTAAAAAAGACAAAGTAAGAGGCGAAAAATACTCGGCTTCCACCGCCCTGATCCCTGTTCCCTGGTCACTAGTCCCTTTTCCTCGTCTCCTGATCTCTCTTGTTCATGAATGCGCGCCCTGCGACCGCAAGCTGGGATCGCTCACGAGTTGACGGCTTTCTTCGGCGCTGAATCCCCGCAAGAGTTTGGGATTGGGCTTTAATTTAGGCGGACCGCCATTGAACTGCCGCTCATGGCTCAGCACCATGCCTGCCCGACCGTGCATGGGCCGCACAATGCCGCGAATCAGCACGTTCATATTGCGATATTTGCCGAGTTCGCCAACCTGGTCGCGGTCCTCCCGCAAGCTCACAACGTTGAACCGGCACGCCTCATCGGGCGTCCGCGGCGTGCACACGCCAAGGAAACGGGTCCCGTTACGCAACTCCACCAGGTCATAAACGAAGGCAGAGACGCAGACATCTTTGCTCACCATTTTGGATGCTTCATTGGCAGTGACGCATGGCTTGGCACGGCTGGCAATCGCCAACGCCGGCCACAAGACGAAAATCAGCGCAATTCGGTACGCAGCATTCCTCGTTGGCAAAGGTGCTCCTGACTACGCCGAAATGGGGGATGAAATCAGAATGGAATTCTTGCGTTATGCAAAGTATGGGCGCGCTATCAATGCGCTGGCTAGTCTTCCAGGTGCTCCATGTCTACAAGCAACTTTACCTTGGGGGAGACAGCTTGCACGCACGGAGATCCACCTCTTTTGTAAACGGAAGGAAGCCCCGAGACCCGACAAACAGATCGTATAACCCCGGCTTGAGTTGAATATCGAATTCGCCGTTTTCAGTCAGCGTCACCTGCCGGTCTAGCTGAACCCAACGATCGCTGTGCACCAGTACAAACGCCCGTTGAATCGCAGCTCCTAATGGGTCGGCGATCCTTCCGTGGAGGCTGCAGCTTTCAGTCGGAGCAGCTGCTTGCCCATGCAGTGGTAGCACAATTGAAACGACAGTTGCCAGAAAAGCGGTCGCGACAAATCGACGCAAGGTCTTACCTCAAAGGTCTACCCGGCAGAGTTCAAACCTACTTCACTCCCACTAGCTCTTCACTCTTGGCGCTCTGCCCGTAGTGCGACTCGACGTAATGATCCAGGATCTGTTTGAACTCGGCCACAATCGTGTCGCCGTGCAAAGTCTTTAAGAGCTTGCCGTCCACATAAACAGGGGCCTTTGGCTCTTCAAACGTACCCGGCAAACTGATTCCGAGATTCGCGTGCTTCGATTCGCCGGGGCCATTCACCACGCAGCCCATCACGGCGAGCTTCAGCTCTTCCACTCCAGGATACTTCTTCCGCCACTCCGGCATTGAGGTCCGCAGGTAGCTCTGAATCTGCTCGGCAAGCTCCTGGAAATACGTGCTGGTGGTACGCCCGCAGCCCGGGCAGCTGGTCACCTGCGGCATAAAGCTGCGGATCGACAAGGATTGCAGAATCTGCTGTGCGGCCAGCACCTCCTCCGTACGGTCGCCGTTCGGCTTCGGGGTCAGGCTCACGCGAATCGTATCGCCGATTCCCGCCAGCAGCAGCGGCGCCAGCCCGGCCGTCGAGGCAATCAGTCCCTTCGACCCCATGCCCGCTTCAGTCAGCCCTAGGTGCAGTGCGTAGTCGCAACGCGCCGCCAGGCTTGTGTAGACATCGATCAGGTCGTGTACACCGCTGACCTTGGCGGAGAGGATGATCTGGTCGCGCCTCAGCCCGTAATGCTCGGCTGCCTTGGCTGACTCCAGGGCGCTCACCACCATCGCTTCCATCATCACTTCGCGCGCAGGCAGCGGCTCGGCCAGCCGGCTGTTCTGGTCCATCATCCGGGTTAGCAGCGCCTGGTCGAGGGAGCCCCAGTTCACGCCAATGCGGACAGGCTTCTGGTTCTCAACCGCGCACTCCACCATCACCTGAAAATTGTCGTTGTCCTTCTTGCCGATCGACGCGTTGCCCGGATTGATCCTGTACTTCGCGAGTGCTTTGGCGGTGGCGGGAAACTTCTTCAGCAGCAGGTGACCGTTGTAGTGGAAGTCGCCCACAATTGGGACGCGGAGCCCGCGCTTGTCCAAACCCTCGACGATGTACGGAACGGCCTCGGCGGCGTCTTCGTTGTTCACAGTGACGCGGACAATCTCTGACCCGGCCAGGGCCAGGGCCGCAACCTGTTCGATGGTGCCGGGTATGTCTGCCGTGTCGGTGTTGGTCATGGACTGGACGACGACCGGAACCTCCCAGCCGACGCGGACCTGTCCGATCTTGACCGTGGGTGTCTTCCTGCGTTGAATCTCCGCCATACATATAGTTTACCCGGAGTTGGGTTTATGGGGAAACCGCTTGCATCCCAGCGGTTCCGCAGGAAACCTCAACAGGCAACCCTGCTGGCTTCCGGACAATCGTCATTGTTTCTTCAAGTTACTTCAAGCAAAAATGCGGTACTCTGTTGCGATGGCAGACCTTACAGCAAGCGGGGAACGAAACGCGGTGCCAGCTCCAGGCATTGCCAATGCAGCGAGTCAGCTCGGCAGCGGCCCATCGCTCCTGCTGCGTGGCGTGTGTAAGGCCTTTGCCGATGTTCAGGCTGTGGATGGCCTCGACCTTGAAGTCGCGCGTGGCGAATGTTTCGGACTCCTGGGCCCAAATGGGGCGGGGAAGACGACGACCATTGAGATTTGTGAAGGCCTGACCGTGCCTGAAGCTGGATCGGTACAGGTGCTGGGCCTCAACTGGAGCACCGGTGCCGATGAGTTGCGCCAGCGCATCGGCATCCAGCTGCAAGAGACGCAGTTTCCTGACAAGCTCACCGTGGAGGAGACGCTGCGCCTGTTCCGGAGCTTCTTCAAGCGCGGCATCTCGGTTGACGAGTCGATCGAGACGGCGCAACTGGAAGAGAAGCGCAGGTCGCGCGTCGGCGGACTCTCAGGGGGCCAGAAGCAGAGACTCGCCATGGCATGTGCGCTGGTGGGCGACCCTGAACTCCTCTATCTGGATGAGCCGACCACGGGCCTTGACCCGCAGGCGCGCCGGCATCTGTGGGATCTGGTCGACGGCCTCAAGCAAGCCGGGCGTACCATCATTTTGACCACGCACTACATGGAAGAAGCAGAGCGGCTCTGCGACCGTGTCGCAATCATGGACCATGGACGCGTGATTGCATTGGGAACTCCGCAGCAACTCATTGGGACGGTGGGCGGCGAGGACATTGTTGAATTCGCAGTGAGCAGCGGCGATCCCGCAGCCGGACAGGATCGCGGTCATGGAGTGGTGGATCCGGCTCTGCTCACGGCCATTCCCGGCGTGCAATCGCATCGAGTGGATGCGGGCCTCCACCAGCTTTCAGTCAGTGAACTGCACCTGGTGGTGCCGCGCATCTTTGCCGCGCTTACCAGTCAGGGCCTGCACCTGAGCGAGTTTCGCACCCACTCGGCAACACTGGAGGACGTCTTTGTGGGTCTGACGGGAAGGAATCTTCGCGATGAATAAGCTGGAGCTGAGCAGTCTGTATCAATTGACGACGGTGCGCTTCCGGTTGATTTTGCGCGAGTCGGAGGCGATCTTCTGGATCTTTATCTTTCCGATCCTGCTGGCCATGGGGCTGGGGATTGCGTTTCGCAACAGGCCTGCCGATGTCCTGCAGGTGGGCGCAACCACGACGCAACTGACGCAGGCGCTTGCCGCGGGCAAAGGGCTCACCGCGTCAACACTGGACGAGCCGGCCGGCACGCGGGCTCTAGCGACGGGAAACATCCTGGTGCTCGCAATCCAGACGCCGGACGGCGTGGCCTACAAATTCGACGACACCAATCCGGATGCCCGGACGGCCCGGTTGCTCGTGGATCGTGCGATTCAGACGGCCGCGGGCAGGCGCGAGGCCGTGCACGCTGAAAACAATCTGGTCCATGAGACCGGAGCGCGGTATATCGATTTTGTGGTGCCCGGCCTCTTGGGCATGAACCTGATGGGGTCGGCAATGTGGGGGTTGGGCTTTTCAATTGTCGAGGCCCGGCAGAAGAAGCTGTTCAAGCGGTTGGTAGCCTCGCCCATGCCGCGCTGGCAATATTTGATGTCGTTTCTTCTGTCTCGGCTGGCGATGCTGATCATTGAGGTTGCTGCGTTCCTGGGATTTGCGCGGCTTGCATTTGGTGTGCCGTTTCGCGGATCGCTGCTGCAGCTTTTATTTCTGTGTCTGCTGACCTCACTTGCATTTTCAGCGCTCGGACTGCTCGTCTCTTCGCGGGCGCGGACGATGGAAGCTGCGTCCGGACTGATGAACCTGGTCATGCTTCCCATGTGGATTCTCTCGGGCGTCTTCTTTTCGGCCTCCCGCTTTCCGGGGGTCATTCAGCCCATAGTGCGGGCGCTGCCGCTGACGGCGGCCATCGACGCCATGCGCGGAAACATGCTGCAGGGAATGACTCTCAGCCAGCAGATGGTTCCGGTGGAGATATTGGTAGCGTGGCTGGTTGTAGCATTTGCCGTGTCGCTGCGCATTTTCCGCTGGCGATAGCGGCTGGATCGCTGCCGGAGTCAGTGTGACATTCTTAAGGCCGGGATAAAATAGCGCCTCATTTTGCGCTCGCGCATTAAAGCACCAGCGGCCCGCCTCGCTCATCGAAAGCCGCATACCCGTGGCCAGGTATGGTCGTACCGTCATGTGTCTGCGATTCGGCCGCAAAGTTCACAATAATCGACCGGCCAGAAGAAAACTGCGTGCGCTCGAGTGTCGCGTCGCTAGCAAGGAATGTGTGTTCGTCCATCGCGTCCGTGCTGATGCTCGCGAACCATGCGTCCATGTGTCGGGTTGCGCGCATGCGCTCATAAGCTGCGCTGCGCTGCTCAAATGGTCCAAGCTCTGAGAGTGCGGCATAGCCCCACAACATATCCAGCAGCCACGGCGGATATCGATCGCCCGAGGCCACGGCTCCCGCCCACTTGCTGCCCGTGTAGCGCCCGCTCACCACGGCATCATGGAAGACCAGGGGTCACAATGGAATCGATTCGCCGGCAACGCGGTCGTGCCGGTTTTCACACCAGTCGATGTAGGGAATCGAAAAATCCGCGCCCTCTTCGCTGCCCAGTACAACTCCGCGTTCCTTGTAGAACTTCAGCAGGCCCACCTTGTTGGCCACGTTCTCAGAGCGGCTCTGTAGCCGCCCTGGTTTGAACGACTGGTAGTTCTGCACGGCAGAGGTTGTGTCGATAAACATGGCGCGTGGGGCCAGTTGTTTCTCCATCTGCCAGTTGCGGCGGGCAAAGTCTGGCCCCGCGGCTGCGTTCAGAATGTATGCCTGGCCGCCATTCCAATAGCCGCCGCGCATGGGTTGCTGCTGTTTGGTACGGATCACGCCGAGTGGCCAACTTGGATTATGTTGGTAGCTATCCTGGTAGTTGTCGTGCAGAGCTACCGTGAACGGCCCGCTGTTCGCGGAGAGGACTCGAAGCTCTTCCACGCTCCCCAGCCGGTCGTCCGGAGGCCAAATATCAGGATGCGACCAGTCGTAGCCTCCGCGTATCCAGCCGCGCACCACCACCACCGCGCGAGGCACACCGGCAGCAGGCAATTCGCGCAGCACCTGCGCCGCCTGACGATGCGTCAGGTAGACGCGATAGGGCGTCGGCGGGTCGCCCGGTGGAGGAGCGATCAGCCTGTTTTGGTAAAACTCCGGGCTCTCAGCCGGTTCCGCCTGCTGGCATGAAATCAGCCGCCCTGCTGTGAGCGCCGACAAGGCCGGAGTGTCGCGAAGCTTGTCAGCAAGGCTCCGATGCAGACCATGCGCTTGCGCCCACGCTCGGTAGGACTTTGCCAGCGCAACATAGTTGCCGCGCACAAACTCGTAACGAATCCGGCGCTCGCCCTTCCACACGCCCATTCTCTGCAACCACATGGGCGCGGCAGACATCTCGGTGGCAGAGATTACCGCGTCTGCGCACTGTTCCTCGGGAAGGATGGCAAGATAGCCGTTCTGACCGCGCAGCCCGCCGAACCAACGCATGTTCATCACGGAGAAGAACGGCCAACAATATCGTCCCTGCAACGGCGAACGCACCCACCTGCCCAGATGCTGCGGGAGCACCAGGCTCTCGCACTCAAGTGCAGCAGGGAACGAGAGGCTCGGCAGTGAGGCATCGATCTGGAGGATTCTCCATTCGAGCCCATTGTCTTCGATCGTCAACGTCACATGAAACGATCCGCGGCTATGCCCCTCTGCATCGAGCACCCAGAAGCGAAAACCATCCCCTTCGACGATGCCTGAGAATCTTCCGGGATACTGTTCGCACATAGATCGTTCGGTGCGCATCCACACAGCCCCGTCGTCGACCAGGCCTTCCTCCTGGAATGCGACAGGACCGAATCTCCATCCCGGACCGTCCTGGCGTTCTGCCACAATCGCGGTGGCATCTGAAAGCAGTTTTACGCGAAGACCGTCGCGGGATATGTCCGCGAGCACATGGGGGACAGGAGAGATTCCACTGGAAAGAGGATGCTCGCGCGCCTCCGAAGCGGTAGTCACCGTCGGCAACAGCCCACTGGCGGCAGCGGCAACCATTGCCTGCATCAGCTCTCTGCGTTGCATCGTTCTCCCCCAATCCGAACCTTCCAGGAATGGCCCAAACCATAATAGGTGCTGCATGCCCGTAGCAACAAAGGGCTCTGCGAGCAAGGCTGCTGACTTTCAGGGAATAAGCAAATGAATCAAAGCAGAAACCTGGCGTGCCAGAGGGGTAAATCGGGAAACTATAAGGGCCATGGACAGGAGTTCTTGTGGTACGTTTGCCGGTTTGGCCGGGGTTAGAGCAGATTCTCATTCATCACGAGGGCCACAGCGCTGCGTAAGCGCGCCTTGTTGCCATCATGCGCAGGCCGAAGCTTGGGAACTCTGACCAATGGGTTCCGGCGCATCTCCTCCTCAACAAGTGGGCCCACCAGGTACCAAAGCGGCGTAATGTCTCCGACGACCACAATCTCAGTGGGCGCCAGGGCGGACGCGATCATATGAAGGCCGCGACCAAGAGCCGTGCACATTTTGTCGATCGACGCTTTCCCCGCCGGGTCGCCGGATGCGGCCAATTTCAGCAGGGATTCAAAGGCCGGCGAGGGCTTGCTTGCGATCTCCGTGTAATAACGCATCCCAGCTCGATTAGAGGCTACGGTTTCCCAGCATCCTCTGCTTCCGCAAGAGCACTGCAATCCATTTGGATCGACCTGGACATGACCGAACTCCCCGGCAAACCCGCCTTCTCCGCGCACGATCCTGCCATTGGCAAAGATCCCAGTGCCTATTCCCTCTGACACATTCACGACGACCAGGTCATGCATGCCGTCAGTATCGCCAAACCATACCTCAGACAAGGCGCAGGCATTGGCAACGTTGTCCACAACCACCGGCAGGCCTGTGGCCTGCTCGACTCGGGACTTGATGTGTCCGATGGGCCAGCTGATATTCGGCGCGAAGATGGACTTGTCCAGGTCGGATTTCTTGCGCTGCAGGTCAAAGCGCCCCGGCAGGCTCATGCCAATGCCGTCGAACGATCGGTCGCCATTCGTCGCGATCATCTCTCGGATTGCATCCACAATTGCGGCAATAACCTTTTGGGGATTCTCAGGGAGGACGATCAGGTTTTGCTCGAGGATTTTGCCACTCAGATCAAGAACGGCCAACGTGGTTTGCGATGGATGGATATCCAAAGCGAGCACCCCTCGCTGTCCGTTCAGATTCAAAAAGGTGGGTCTGCGGCCACGGGGAAGCCTCCCCATCGATCCCTCAACGATCCATCGCTCAGCGAGCAGTTCCTCCACGATGAGCGAAACGGTGCTGCGCTGCAGGCCAGAGACCCTAGCCAGGTCAGCGCGCGAGATTGGTTGCCGCGTGCGAATCTGGTTGAAGATGAGGTTGCGATTGATTTGCCGGGGAATCTTGTTCGACGCACTCACCTTGTTGGTGAAAGAGAGGCGCGGGGCCGGCGATTTAGGCATTTTCTTCCCTCTCCAATAGGGCCAGCCACTTTGCAGCCGGCCATCTAATTGCGCAACTCACCCCTGGAGATCCCCGAGATTACCGATCATCTTAGCAGAATCGATTTACTTGAGGCGACTTGTGCATAAGTCAGATTCTGCCGGCGATGATAAGGCTTGCATTCAGAGCCATCCTCCCCTCCGTGAAGCTCGCAGTCGCCTTTGCGATTGAGAATAGCTTTGAATAGCCGTCTGATTAGACGTTATAAGTCGATGAAGAGACCCGGCCTCCCCGGCCTGTCCAATTCGTATGGAAGAATTGGCCCCGTGGTTTGTCGGTTCGCTCGTAAGTGTGTGCCCCGAAATAGTCCCGTTGCGCTTGCAGCAGGTTAGCCGGGAGACGCCCGGTTCTGTAGCCGTCAAAGAAAGCCAGCGCGGTGGAGAACGCTGGTGTGGGCACTCCCAGTTCGACCGCATGAGTCAGCGCCTTGCGCCACGAAGCCTGGTATTTGTTGATCGCTCCAGAGAAGAAGCTGTCCAGCAGCAGGTTTTCAATCGCAGGATTCTTGTCGAAAGCTTCCTTGATCTTGGCCAGAAAACGGCTGCGAATGATGCATCCGCCTCGCCACATGAGCGCGATGCCGCCCATGTTCAGGTTCCAGCCATTCTCCTTGGCCGCTGCCTTCAGCAGCATGTAGCCCTGCGCGTAGGAGATGATCTTGGAGCAGTACAGCGCACAGCGCACTGCCTCAACATAGGCGGCACGCCCGCCGACATCCGTATTCGCAACTGGACCATTGAGTATCGCTGATGCGGCGACGCGCTCATCCTTCAGCGCTGAAAGGCAGCGCGCGAATACAGACTCGCCGATCAGGGTAACGGGCTGGCCCAGATCGAGCGAGCTGAACACGGTCCACTTGCCGGTACCCTTTTGGCCAGCCGTGTCCAGAATCTTATCCACCAGCGGTTGTCCATCGTCGTCTTTTTTGGCAAAGATTTGGCTGGATATCTCGATCAGATAACTGTCCAGCTCACCCTTGTTCCAATCCGTAAAAACTTCGGCAAGTTCATCGGCGGTCAGGCCCAGGCCGCGTTGGAGCAGGTCGTATGCCTCGCAGATCAGCTGCATGTCTCCATACTCGATGCCGTTGTGGACCATCTTGACGTAATGGCCCGCGCCGTCTTCGCCCACCCAGTCGCAGCAGGGCGTTCCATCGTCCACTTTGGCCGCGATGGCCTGGAAGATTGGCTTTACGTGCGGCCATGCCGAGGGATTGCCGCCGGGCATGATCGACGGGCCGAAGCGCGCGCCCTCCTCGCCGCCCGAGACGCCGGTACCGACAAATAGAATGCCTTTTGCAGCCAGGTCTTTGGTGCGGCGGTTGGAGTCAGTAAACAGGGAATTGCCGCCGTCAATGACAATGTCGCCTGCTTCAAGGTACGGCAGAACATGGTCGATCATCTGGTCGACAGTGTCGCCGGCCTTCACCATCAGCATCACCCTGCGCGGCCGCTTGAGCAGTCCGGCAAACTCCTCGAGTGAGTGCGCTCCCACAACCTGGGTTCCCTTTGCCTCGTCGGCAATAAAATCGTCCACCTTCGACACAGTGCGGTTAAAGACGGCGACCTTAAAGCCGTGGTCGTTCATGTTCAGAACAAGATTCTGCCCCATGACTGCGAGGCCGATGAGACCGATATCACATGTTGCAACTGGCATAAAAAACTCCAATCTCCCCGTGAAGTATTTGCTGGCGCTTGGTGCAAGCTCCTCTGACTGCGCTGATGAGGCGGCTGCGCTGGAGCCGGTTCAAAGTGCGGCGGAGCGGGTTCAGCACACCGTCCGCTGAAATCCTTTCATGACTAACGGAATGGAAAAATTTGTGTTCCCATTCACACACTACCGGCAGCTCGCGTTGTGAGCTTTCGGAATTGCAAGAAACGTAATGCTTGCCGGCGCAAACTCCGCCTGCCCTGATCGCGTTGCGCTCCCCTTAAGTTCAGGCAGTGTGTCTCCGGCGCCGAGCTGAAGTTCCACCCCATTCAATTTCACATGGCGATCCTGGAGTGCGCCAGCAGTCAGAGTATAGCGCTCAGAGGCAGCTGGAACTGCAATCGACTGTGCCGCATTCTGGTCCGCATTGATCACCAAAACAGCCACGCCGCCGGGATGATTCCGCAGGCACTGGGCGTACAGATGCAAGCTCGACGCGGGGGATGATCCCGGCTCAAGCACTGTGGTTCCCATGAGCCTCCGCCACAAGAGCGCCGCCCAATAATTTGGGCGTGGCTCGTATGTGTTCTCGTCGAGCAGGGCATAGTCACTGGCTGCAAGGGTATTGTGCATGTGAACCTGGACTCCGCGTTTGCCCAGAATTCCCAATTGATTCAGATAGCGGAAGCTGTCGAGGAAGGTTGAAGACCAGCGGTCGCCACCGCATGCAGTCTGCGCGGTCTCGGTGAGCCAGAGAGGCTTCCCAGGCTCGAATCTATCCCGCACACCGCCATAGAAGTCCGCGATCTTCCCGGAACGAGCGAGCCATTCATCAGAAAGCGCGGCAGCAGCGGTCGTGCCGCTAGCTGATCCCAACATCGAGCAGCGGCTGGAAACGCCGCCGTAGGAGTGATAAGAGACGGCATCGAAGACCGGACCGGTCGCGGTCAGGAGGTCGGCACTGGTGAGCATGTGCATGGCGCCGGGGACCATAAGAGTGCCTTCACCGACGGCTCCCGGGCCGAGCAGGATCATGTTCGGTGCGGCCTTGCGGATGAAGTCGCGGAAGGCCAAAACGTCGCGGCCATAGTCTGCGGCCGTGTAACCCTTGGGCGCACCGCCAATCTCGGCAATATTGGGCTCGTTGAAATACTCAGCCGCGGCAATGCTGCCACCGACAGACCCTGTGTAGTCAAGAAACTGTTTCGCTTGTTCGGCGGTCCATGCGCCGGAAGCATCGCGTGTCCCGGGGCTGATTGCAAAGGATGTGACGATCTCAGCATCTGCTGCGTGCGAGAAATCAACGACACCCTTCCACTGTTGCCGGGTAAGGACGCCGTTAAAACCCTTGGGCGGAGCAGCGGGCGCGGGAGCGTCGGAGTCCTGGAAATATGTAGTGTTCGCCCAGGTGCCACTCACACGGAGGTACGCGGGTCCAAGTGCTGCCGCAAGTTTGCGCAGGCGGGGATTCGACAGATTGATGGGTGGGCGATATTGATAGAGCGAGGGATCCATGCCCGCGGGTTGATTGGATGTGGGCTGCTTGGCTGCTGCTGCCGGCGGGGCCTCAGCGTTGCTGGAATATGGCTTCCAGAATCTTCCCCCGGTTACCTCAACCATCTCGATGTTATAAGACTGAAAACGCTCGTCCACCGTTCCAATGCGGGGCATGGTAGCGGGGGTAATTGACGTTGTCGACGCTGGTCCTGAACCTGCAAAACAGGTTGTTGTGCCGACCATAGTCAAGGCTCCAACCGCAAGGAGCCTCATGTGCATGTTCCCGCTCATTGTTGTCCTTCTTCTAACGAATCCATTCATCAATTCCTTATCTTGGCGCTGTTCAGGAGTTACTGATTAACGCCGCTGGCCAGAAAGCCTCCGTCGACTACCAGGGTCTGACCTGTAACGAATGAAGCGCCGTCGGAGGCGAGAAAGACTGCGGCTCCAACCAGTTCTTCCGTCTTGCCGAAGCGGCCCATCGGTGTGCGCAACAGCAACTCCTGGCCACGTGCCGTTCCATCGAGAAAAGCCGCGTTGAGGTCGGTGCGAAAGACGCCGGGTGCGATGGCGTTGACGGTAACGCCTTTCTTCGACCATTCCACCGCCAACGACCGGGTCAGCGAGGTGACGCCCGATTTGCTTGCCGCATAGGCTGCTACCTCACTCAGTGCGACAAAGCTGTTCAGCGATGCGATGTTAATGATGCGGCCGTAACCGCGGTCGAGCATGTGCTTACCAAATACCTGGCAGGCGCGAAGCGTGCCTGTCAGGTTGGTGTCAATGATGCCGGTCCATTCTTCTTCAGGCAATGTCAGCGTGGGCGTGCGCTTGATTCTTCCTGCGCAGTTGATGAGGATGTCGACCTTGCCGAATTTTTCGACGACGGCGGCCAGTAACTTCTCGAGCGAGGCGCGGTCGCACACATCGGAGGAAAGGCGCAGGGTTTTACGCCCACTGGATTCAATCTCAGTGGCTGTTTCTTCCACCTGCTGCTGGCGCCTGGCAGAGGCTATGACATCCGCGCCGGCGTCGGCCAGGCCTAAGCTCAGAGCGCGTCCTATGCCGGATGTACCTCCGGTTACGACTGCAATTTTGCCTTCAAGACTAAGAAGCTGCGTGCCCATCATTTCTCCATTCTGGTTCTAAGCCGGCCTGCTTGGCTTGGTCAGTGCCGGCGAGATGTTCGGTTGTTTAATATTTCAGAGCCGGCTGCGATGCGCCCACAGGCCCAATCCTGGATTTGAGATAAACAAGACTTCTTCGCCGTCGATCTGGTTATATCCGTTGGCCAGATTCTCCGGATCGTAGCGCTTGAGCATGGCGTCAAGGCTCCCATAGCTGAAGCCAACGCCCTCAATCTCCTCCTGGGTCAGGTGCCCGGGGCACCAGGTAATCTTGAAGCGGCCCTCGGAAGAAGCATGAATAAGATGCGCGGCCGCGCTCAGATCTCCCGCGATATCCTTGTTGGTCTCGACGGCTTTGAGCGTAGCCGGGGTCCCGAAATAGCCATACTTGCGGATCAATAAGTCGATCGTCTTGTCCTCGCCAAATTCCTTCACGCCGGGAGCCAGGATGATGAGTTCAGCATCGTCGGCCAGCGCCATGCGCGTGCGATACACCGCCTTGTTCCCAAGCCACGTACTGTGAAACTCCTGCGGGTCCAGATAGACAACAGCTTTGCGAATCGGGGTGTCGACGATCTCGAAGTTCACCTTCAAACTGAGGTCGGCGGCAAGGTGAAAGCACTCGATGTCGTTGCCAATGTAAAGACCCCGCACCGCCAGACCACCGTCCGCGCGGCGACCGACGACAGTGAGCACATAGACGATGGGAAGGTGGAGAAGGAAATGATCTGAGGCGTAGTTGAGCACGCTGCGGACGGGATTGTCGGCGCGGCCCATGATGCGCTCCATGCCGTAGACGGCGCCCAGATAGTGGCTGCGATTGATCCCTTCGCGGCCTCCGGTGCCGACCAGGATGTTCTTGGTGTAATTGGCCATGCCAATCACTTCATGGGGCACTACCTGGCCAACGGAAAGGATAAGATCGAATCCGCCCTGCGAGATGAGCCGGTTGACCTGCGCCGGCCATGCATAACTGAGCTTGCCTTCGGACTGCTCGCGAATGAACTCCCCGGGGACCTCGCCCAGAGTCTCGACGTCGGTTCTCCAGTTATGGACGCGGAATAAACTCTGGTCCATGCCCGGGAACATGTGCGCGAGTTGATCCGGCCGCATCGCGGTGTGCGTGCCCAGAGCAGGAAGAACTGCCTTGAGCCGGTCGCCGTAATACTGTCCCGCATAAACAGTCAACTCGCCGGCACGAGAGTGTTCACGGCTCTGGTCAGGCGGAATGGCTAGGACGTTTTTCCGCTCGCCGAGCTTGGCCAGTCCTTCAGTCAGCAGGTCTTTCAACTGCTTGGGGGATAGATCGGTATCGACGCTCCCAGTGGCGCAGTAGAGGCTCATCCCGCAAACTCCACTTTCTTCAGTCCGGGAGCAAGCAAAAGAATGATCACAAACGAGACCAGGTATGCGCTCGCTGCCAGGGCAAACAGGCTGGCATAGCTGTGTGTCAGCTCAAGAATGTGCCCAGCCGAGATTGCAAGAAGAAAGCCGCCGACCGATCCAGTCATGCCGCCGATTCCCGTAACCGAGCCGACCGCGCTGCGGGGAAACATATCTGACGGCGTGCTGAACAGATTTGCCGACCAGCCCTGGTGTGCGGCCGCAGCCAGGCTGAGCAGCCCAATGGCAGCCCACTCCGTGTGCAAATAGTTGATCAGGAAGACGGGAACCACGGCGCAGGCGCAGACGAACATGGCAGTCAAGCGCGCCTTTACGGCCGAGAGACCCATGCGGCGGAAGGGCGCAGGCAGCCAGCCGCCGCCAATGCTGCCCACTACTGAGGCGTTATATACGATGATCAGAGGAAGCCCCAGGTGCGAAAGATCGAGATTGAATTTCGCGCTGAAGAATGACGGCAGCCAATAGAGGTAGAGCCACCAGACTGGGTCGGTGAGGAATTTTCCGGTGGCAAACGCCCAGGTCTGACGGTAGCCCAGCAACTTGGCCCACGGCGTGGATGGGCCCATCTGCTCTGCCGCTTCCTGATAAATGAACCTTAGTTCGGCGCCTGTCAGGGTTGGGTGGTCCGCGGGTTTGCGGTACTTGGAATACCAGAGCACGATCCACAGCGCGCTGAAGACACCGGTAGCAAGAAAGGCCGCATGCCAACCGTAGCGAATTGTTACCCAGGGGACAATGATGGGAGCCAGGATCGCTCCAAGATTCGTGCCGGAGTTGAAGATGCCCGTAGCCAGAGAGCGTTCGCGCTGAGGGAACCATTCGGCCACCGTCTTGATGGCAGCAGGGAAGTTGCCGGATTCACCCAGTCCGAGGCAGACGCGGGCAATGCCAAACTGAAGCACGCTGTTAGCCAGCGCGTGGCCCATCGCCGAAAGGCTCCATACGGCCATGATGACCATGTAGCCGATCCGCGTGCCAACCTTGTCGACAAACCGGCCTGCGACCATAATGCCGATGGCATAGGCGATGGTGAAACAGGCCACAACGTTGCCGTAGCCCACCTCCGTCATGCCGATGCTGTGTTGCAGAGTGGGCTTCAGGATCGCCAGAACCTGCCGATCCATGTAGTTGATTGACGTGGCAATGAACAGCATGGCGCAGATGGTCCAGCGTACGCGCCCAATGCGTGCGCCGGGAGAGGCGTCGCCCTCCTCCAGAGTTTGGATGTTCGCGATCCCCGCCATGCACTCTCCTTAAAGCCGATAAGCCCGCTTCACCAATCCATACGTGAGCTCACGCGCCACATCGACGGCCTCATCCTCGTCCAATCGGTGTTCGGTGACGAGCTTGGCCAGGAATGCACAGTCCATACGTCGGGCAACATCGTGCCGCGCTGGAATGGAGAGAAAAGCGCGGGTGTCGTCGTTGAACCCAACCGTGTTGTAGAACCCTGCCGTCTCGGTTACCTGCTCCCTGAAGCGCGTCATTCCCTCAGGGCTATCATGAAACCACCACGAGGGCCCAAGGCGCAAGCACGGGTAGTGGCCGGCCAGCGGGGCCAGCTCTCGGCTATAGGTCGACTCATCCAGCGTGAAAAGGATGATCGTCAGATCGCGTTCATTGCCGAACCGGTTGAGCAGGGGACGCAGCGCGTGAACATAATTCGTTGCGCTGGGGATGTCCGCTCCCACATCGCGGCCATAGCGCTCATAGACCTTGCGATTGTGGTTGCGGACGCTCCCGGGGTGAATCTGCATCACCAGACCGTCTTCCACGCTCATCCGTGCCATCTCCGTAAGCATCTGTGCGCGGAACAGCTCCTGTTGCTGAGCATCGGCGTTGCCTGACAGAACCCGGGTGAAAAGCTCCATGGCCTCGGTCGAGGATAGGTCAGCGGTTTGGGCTGTGGGATGTCCGTGGTCAGTGGCCGTGCATCCGAGCTCGCGGAAGCGGGCACGCGCCTTCATGAGAGCATTCAGGTAGCCTTGCCAGGTTGCAGTATCTTCTCCGGTCTGCTCACCCAGGCGAGCGATGTTGTCGGCGAACCCGGCAAAATCCGGGTCAACCACCGGGTCGGGGCGGAAGTTGGGAATAATCCTTGCCTTCCAGCCAGATTCGCGGATCGCCCTGTGATCGGCCAGCGAGTCGAGCGGAGAATTGGTCGTCGCAAGCACTTCCAGGTTGAATCGTTCGTAAAGCGCGCGCGGAAGGAACTCGGGCATCTTCAACTTCTCGGCAATCGTGTCGAAATACAGGTCGGCGGTCTTCTCTGACAGCCGGTCTATCAGTCCAAAAAGTTCCTGGAATGCAAAATCCAGCCACATGCGCGTCGGGGTTCCGCGAAACAGGAAGTAGTTCTTGGCAAAAAGGCGCCAGACCTTGCGGGGGTCCTTCATCTCCGGTTGCCCGATCTCAAGATCCTCCAGTGAGATTCCCTGGCTGAGCAGCATCCGATAGACATAGTGATCGGGCTGGACAAAGAGCATTGCCGGGTCGGGGAAGGGCTCGTTCGTCGCAAACCAGCCTGCCTGGGTGTGCCCGTGCGGGCTCACGATTGGCAATCCCTTGATTTGCGCATAGAGCGCCCTGGCTATGGCTCGGGCACCGGATTCGGCGGGGAACAAACGGTCTTCATGGATCAACATGACTGAGGCTTTACCCTTTCACTGATGAGCGCAGCGTGCTGACCGGCGTAGAGGTCAGACCACCAGTATATACCGTACCGTGTATTGCCAGGATTGAAAAAAGACGTCCATCCAGGGCGATATATCCTCCCGATTTTACCCGTTTGGGCGCGCGCTTCGCGGGCCATCGGCTTGCGGCTACACCGCCGGCGGCTCAGACTTGGTTCGAAAATCCCAGGCCTGTAAGAACCCCGCGCATATAGGCGAAGCTGACTGAGACGCCCGGCATTGGATCGTCGCCATGAATCTCATATTCGAGATCGACAAAACCCTTGTACTTGGTCGCAATCAGGGCTTCGAAGATTTCACGCACCGGCATCTTGCCTTCACCCACAGCGACCTGGCTCTCCTTGGCCTCAAAACTCGTCAGGTCCTTGATGTGCATATCGAAAAGCCGAGGCCCCACCTGGTGGATGGCCTCCACCACGTCCGTGCCGGCGCGAACCGTGTGGCCAACATCGATGCAGCATCCCATCCGCGGGTCCATATTCTTGACTGCCTTCAGCACGTCCAGAGGTGAAGGAAATACCTTGTCTTCAGGTCCGTGGTTGTGAATCGCAAACTTGATGTCGTATTCCTTCACAAACTTTTCAATGCGAGGGAGAATCTCAGGCTTCGGGTCACCCGCAACAATCACTGAAATGCCCGCTCGCTTGCAGTATTCAAATTTGCTGCGGATGTCGTCATCCTCGTCCTTCGGAAAATAAATCGTTCCAGCCGCATGCAGCTTGATTCCGGCCGCGGTGTAGTCAGCAAGGGCCTGGGCCTCGAGCGCGGGATCCATGGGAAGATGATCCTTCGTATCCTTGCAGTTCAGATCCGACAGATTCAGCTGCTTCATAAAGCCGATCACCTGCGCCCGCGTAAAACTGCGAAATGTGTAGCTTGCCACCCCGAGGTGAATTGGCGAGAATTTTCCGGACTCCGACGCAGGTTCAGCAAACGAGGGAATTGCGCTCGAAGTAGCGCATGCCGCGGCAATAAGGGCGCCCGATTGAAAGAAGTTGCGGCGTGAGAGGGATTGCTTCATTGGATGGGAGTCTCCTTGAGTACTCCTGACAGCGGTTGTTGGTTCAAGAACCCTTTCGATCGGCCACTCAAATCCGGTGATGCTGGAACGCGGCCTCGGCTCAATGGTTCAATTCAAGCTTTGCAGGCGGCCTTCGATCACCCGACTGCAAGCTCCTAGAGATGTGGCGCCCAGCCGCTTTCATACTCGCGGCCCCACATCTTCATCGCTTCCGGATCGTTCAGAATCTTTCCGTCCTTGCTGTCGAGATGAAGCTCACGATTCATTTCCCAGGCCACATTTGAAAGTTGCAGCATGGTGACGGCGACATTGCCAATGGAGACAGGGGCGTGGAGCTTCTCGCCCTTTTGGACGGCCGCGATGAAGTTGGCAAAGTGCGCCACCGTCATGGAGTCGTTGCCGACCAGGTCGCCCGACCCGTGCGCATCGCCGAGTTTGGCTTCGCTTGTCTTGTTTCCTTTCAGATCGTAGATCTCATAACCATCGCCGTCGATGAACATTGAGCCCGTGGTTCCCATCACTGTCGAGCCGCGATCGCGGCCGTAGTACTTCATCCCGGAGCAGCACTTGCCCTCCCACGAGATCAGCTTGTCCCCGTAGTCGAAGCTGGTTACCAGGGTGTCATAGAACTGCCAATCATCTTTGAAGGCGTATCTCCCGCCCGACGACGTAATGCGATTCGGAAAATCGACCCCGAGAGCCCAGCGGCAAACATCAATCTCATGGGTGCCGTTGTTCAGGGCCTCGCCCGTACCATAGATCTTGAACCAGTGCCAGTTATAAGGGTGCAGATTGTCCTTATATGGCCGGCGCGGCGCCGGGCCCTGCCACAGATCCCAGTCGAGCTCCGCTGGAACAGGCACCACCTTGCCAATACCGATCGATTTTCTTGTATTGCTGTACCACCCCTTCGAGAAGTAAGGCGTACCAATCACCCCGTTGCGAAGTTTATCGATGGCCTCGATGATGAGGGTGTTTGACCGCCGCTGCGTGCCCATCTGCACATGCTTGCCGTACTTCTGTTGTGCCTCCACCAGCAGCGCCCCTTCAGCGGGGTTGTGGCTGCATGGCTTTTCAACGTACACGTGTTTTCCGGCCTGCAAACCGGCGATGGCAATCGGAGCGTGCCAATGGTCTGGGGTGGCGATGGTGATCGCATCCACCTCTTTCAACTGCAGGATGTTGCGAAAATCCTTGTCCGCGGCAGGGGCTGTACCCATCTCGTGCTCGGTCCTGTCGGCAAACTTCTTTAGGATCGTGCTATCCACATCGCAAACATGGGAGATGCGCGCTGTGTCCTTGTTCGCCTTGAGGGAGGCAAGGTGAGCATAGGCGCGCGAGTTGAGGCCGATCACGGCAAAGTTGACGCGATCATTGGCGCCGAGGATCTGACCATAGCTCTTGGCGGTCGATCCGATGGCTAAACCTGCGGCTCCAACCGCCAGGGTGTCGAGAAACTCACGTCGAGTAACCAATTTATCTCTCCATCTGCACAACAAAGGTTTGGAAAATTCTGTTGAGGTTGACTTCGCAAGCGATCCAACTTCGCGTCTACAGCGTTCCCGAATCTTTCAGGGCCTGCTTCATTCCCGCCCAACTAACCCGAGTGGACTCTTCCGGCGTGGCTGCGCCGTGCCAGTGGGTCTCAAGGCTCACGGCGTCATGATAACCGAGTTCCTTGAGCGCGCGGAACTGGGCGGCCCAGTCGATGAATCCCTTGTCCACCGGCGACCACTCGATCTTGTCCCCCGTGCCTTTGATGGCGTTCTTGCAGTGGCAGTGGTGAACGCGATGCTTGGGCAAAGTGTCCCAGGCTGCAGGGAAGGCGTCGAGCTCGCCGCGCATGACTGCATTGGCTGGATCCCAGTTGAGGACAAAGTGCGGAGACTGAACTGAATTCAGTGTCCGTGCGGACTCGCGGCCGGTTGCAGTGTTGCACGCGAACTCATTCTCCAGAACCAGCAGAATGCCCTCTTTGCCGGCAACCTCGGCAGCCGAGCGAAGCTTCTCGTCGATCGCGGCCCGATAGGGGGCGACGTCGTCAATGCGCCAGAAGTCGAAGCAGCGCACTTTGTCTGTCTTGAATTGTTTGGCAAGGGCGATTGCCCGCTCGAGAATCTCGTCCTGCTTCTTGAAAGTCACCTCGGCTGCTCCATGCAAATCGCCGGGGGAACTCTCCCGGGACTTGGGTGCGCCTGGCCAGTCGGTCTTGAAGAGAGGGCTGGCGATGTCGGTAACCTGGAGATTGTATTTCGCCAGGATTCTCAGCGATTCATCAATCTCGGCTGCAGTCAGGGCTCCCGTCGTTTTGCCCCACATGGAGCGTAGTTCGATCCAGTTCAGGCCAAAATCATGGGATATGACGTAGCAAACGTGGTCGAAATCTTGCGAGATCTCATCGTTAATGACGGAGATTTTGAATGGCGATTTCGATAACTCGGCGCTGCTGAAAAGTGGGAGTGCGGAACAAGCCGCGGCGGCCATTCCTGCAGATGCAAGAAAGCTTCGTCTGGTAATGCCTTCCATGGTTCTCCTTTGGCTGACGCGGTCGAACGATGGCCGTTGGAGCCAATTACTGCCTGTGAAATGGCCGGTCACCCCAGACAAACGGTGACCGGCCGGTGAAGTTGAGGCTGGTTCAAGGAGCCCCTAGAATGTAATTTTTGCCGATCCTTGCAACGTACGTCCTCCTCCAATCCCGTTCACGCTACCCTGGCCGCTGCCCAGGGTGCCGGTGATGGTGCCGAAGCTGGAGGCTGTGACGCCGCCGCCGTTGGGCTGGCCGAACTGCGGCGTGTTGCTCAACTGGAAGGCGTCTACACGGATCTCGAGGGCTGTTTCACGATACAACGCGAACTTCTTGAAGATGGAGAGGTTGTCCTGGATATAGCCGGGGCCGCGGAACTGGTTTCTTCCGGTATTGCCAAGGCCGGGGCTGGTGCACGGTGTGGCTGTGCATCCCGTGGGTTGCGAGAAGACGGTCGGATCAAACCAGGGTGACGCCGATCCAATGCCGCCCAGCTTCTTGAAACCTCCGGTAATGCTTGCAGTCTGCGTGGTTCCGGGGGTATTCAGCGAGGTGCCGCTTGCCGTAACGGTGAAAGGCAGACCAGTAACCGCCGAAATGATTCCGGAGAGCTTCCAGCCGCCGACGATTGCGTCCGCGACCGCGGAGCTGGCAAGTTGGTGACCGCGACCGAAGGGCAGATCGTACGTAAAGCTCTGCTCGTAATTCAGCTTGCGATCGAAGTCTGTCGGAGCATAGTTCCTGCGCCAGTTGATGAAGAAGGTGAGGCCGCCATCGTCGTCGCTGATGTAGCCGAGTGCCTTGCCCCATGTGAAGGATGAGGTGAAGGAGAGGCCTTGGGAGAAGCGCTTGGTGAGCTGCGCCTGCAGGGACTCGTAGTTGGAGGAGAATCCATAGAAGTATTCGTTGGTGGCTGCGGTACGCCCAGTTGCACCGCCCGTGAATGCAGTAGAATTCTCCGGTTCCGAAGCAGCGCCGCCGCCATAGTAGCTGGGGTTGTTGATGTTCTGTGAGCCGGAGATATCGGTCCCGTGATTGGCGACGTAGCCAATCGAGGCCGACATGCTGAAGGGCAGTGCCTGCTGAATCACCAAATTCCAGGAGTCCGCATAGGCGTTCTTGTAGTTCAGGTTGATGGCCGTGTAAGCCTGGCTGATCAAAGCAGGTGTGTTGGCGGGGATGATTCCGTTCGTGGGAATCGTGACCGCCACAGGCGCCGGGAAGCCATTGGCAAAGGTTGCCGTGGTCACCCCATCGGCGAGAACGGCTGCCGTGAACGCAGAAGTGCCGCCGGGGGAATACGCGTTATTCGCGCGAATCGGGAAGTTGTACGCGTAGGTGTTGTCCGCGAACGGAGTGTAGCTGATGCCGAATCCGCCGCGGATAACTGTGTTGGGCCTGAGACGGTAGGCGAATCCGGTGCGCGGTGCGAAGTACCTGTACTGCGTCGTCATGCCCAGGTTGGAGGGGTTGCTGCCCAGTCCTGCGAGGACGAGCGTGTTGTTTGTCGGGTTGTAGTTTGAGAATCCCCCAGCGGTGGGTGGAGTCGCGGGAGGATAGAAGTCCCAGCGAATGCCAAGGTCCACAGTCAGTTTCGAGGTCGCCTGCCACTTGTCGCTGGCGAAAGCAAAAACCCACCATTGACGATAGCGCGGGAAGAAGGTGTTCAGGTCGCGTCCCACGCCGCTGGGCTGCTGCAGCAGGAAGCTGGCGATATCGTTGGCGATGTTGGTAGCGCCGCCAGCGCTGGCGTCGGAGGTTTGGGGCTCACCAAAGGTGTATGCGCCGCGGGGGCTATAGGTCTGATCCTGGAGCAGGTCGTCATGAACGCGGCGAATGTCTACGCCCCATTTGAAGGTGTGGTTGCCCACGATCTTGGTCCAGTTGTTTACGAAGTCGATGTTCGATTCGGCCCTGATCCAGGGCAACGAAGCGGAATAACCAATGAGCGGGCCGGAGAAGTTGCCGATTGTGGCGGCAACCTGACCGCTGGTGAAGGCCTGTCCCGAGATGTTTACGCCGGGAATACCGAGGGTGGTTGCGTCGGATGACCCATAATCGTTCTCCTGTGCGCTGTTGCCCATGTGGGCCAGGCCAAACCGGGCTTCTGTGAAAAAGGTCGGTGAGAAGACGTGGTCGAAATTGAGGCCAGTGCTGTAAGCCTTCTGATTTCCGGTTGCCTCAAAGCCGCCGCCCGCGGGTCCTCCCAGAAATGCTCCAAAAGCAGGTGCCTGAAAGGTAATCACGCGCTGGAAGCTGTAGCGGCCGCTGAGATGGTTCTTCTCATTCAGCGAATAATCGCTCTTGATGTCGAAGCTGTCTGTTGTCTTGGTAAAGGGAAGGTTCGAGCTGTAGTTGTTGGCTGGATTGTTCATCGGCTTGGTGGCGTTCAGGACTCCATATTGAGCCGCCGCCGCGTTTAGCTTGGTCAAGGCCGCAAGTGGAACTGAGTTCTTTATCAAGCTGTAGGGAACCTGATTGTTGGTGAATTTGGGGCGAGGATCCGCGGCTGTGCCGAGGTGCGCCTTGCCATTGGTAAAGGTTGTCGGGTCGAAGATCTGGCCCTTGGTGCCATTGAATGCACCGCTCAGATCGATACACCCGGTAGGGTCGATGCAACCGGTTGTCACGCCCGCATTGGTGTAGTAGCGGGAGTCGGGAATGGTGAAGATATTCGTAATCTTTTCGTGATCGACGGTGCGCAGGTAATCTCCGAAGATGAAGAGTTTGTCCTTCATGATTGGGCCACCGAAGGCGCCACCAAAGTAGTTATATGACAGATGCCCTAGAGGTGCGGTTGAGAAGTAGGAGCGGGCATTGAGGTCATTATTCTGGATGAACTCGAACAAAGAGCCATGATAGTTATTCGTGCCCGACTTGAGCGTCACGTTGGTGACGGCGCCGGTGGCACGGCCGAGTTCCGCTTCAAAGTTGTTGGTGGAGATATCTACGGAGGAAATGGCTTCTGCGGGAGGAATGATCAACTGCAACAAGCCGGTGCGCTCATCGTCGTCGATGCCTTCAATCTGGTAGAGATTGCCTTCGCGAGGCAGGCCGTTGGCTTCAGTCTGCAGCGAGCTGGACGCGTTGAAGAACTGGGAGTGCTGGAAGACCTGCGGCGCTACGCCGGGAACCAGGTTAAGAAGAGATTGGAAGTTGCGGTTGGTGCCCAGGGGCATGTCCACAACGCTTTCCGCCTCAATCTTGGTGCTGATGTCGGCACGATCGGTCTGGAGCAAGGGAGGCGCGGTGGTTACGAGAACCGTTTCAGACACATTGCCCGGTACAAGAGAGAGATCGACGCGGGTGGACGAGTTGCTGGCCAGATCAATGTTTTCGTGGGTTACCTTCTTGAACCCTTTTGCCACGACTGTAACGGTATAAATGCCGGGCGGGAGGTCAGGGAAGGTGAAGTTTCCGCTTTCATTCGTAACCGACTCGTGAAGAGCGCCGGTTGCTGTTTCAGTCGCCGACACTTTGGCGTTGGCGATGGTTGCATTCGTGGGGTCGGTCACCGTCCCCAAGAGTGTCGCGTTAACTGCTTGCCCCAGTAGTGCTTGGGAGAATCCAAGCACGAACAGGACGACCATGGACCCGAGAAAGGGCCTCATCAATTTGTATAGCATCGTTGGAGCCTCCAAATTGGTTCGGTTTCAAGGTTGAGCATCATATGGTTTGAAGATCGAACAAACGTTATATTTGGAATACCAATCTTGTCAAGAATAAAATTTGAAGTTTGGAGGAAATCTTCAATCCAATGGGGCAGGTCTCTCCGCAAAGGTCTGTTGCGGGCCCAAGCAATCGTTTTCTTGCCAAAAGCAGCATCGACGAAGCACGGCTATGGGCCGGAACATTGCCCCAACTTTGCCATCGTTCCTGGCGAGCCACGATTCTTGAGTTCGTTGCGATACCTCAGAGCTCGTCAATCGAGTGTAAGGAGAGATGAGGTCAGCATCCTGAGTCGCCTGTCAATGCGATGCCACATCAATCGACATCCTGCGAAGATGAACGCGATGGCTTTGCCGCTTTATGATTGTCATTGAGCTTGTTGCCGATCAACGCGTGCATGCACGATGAGAAGACTACGAGGATGAATAGGTTGCGGAACTTTCCTCACGAAATGTTGCGAGAAATCTACGAGCAGCCAGATGCGATTCGCCGCACGCTGGCGCTCTATCTTGCGGGCGATGGACTGAAGCCGGAGGTAGCGAGTCTTCTGGCTGGCTGGCCAAACCCTGCCGGAGAAATCCTGATTGCGGCTTCCGGCTCCAGCCGTCACAGCGGCTTGGCTGGTGAAATCCTGCTCGAGGACCTGTGCGGCGTTGCCGTCGATGTCGAATATGCCAGCGAGTATAGTTGCCGTGGCGGCAAGGACCCGAAGGACATGCGCCACCCCAGCGTCCTTGTGCTCTCTCAGTCGGGGGAGACATCGGATACTTTGGCGGCTCTTTATGAGGCGGGGCGGCGTGGCCAGAAGACGCTCGCCATCACCAATGCTTCGTCCTCCACCATGGCGGGTGATGCCAACGTATCCATGCCGCTGGCTGCCGGCATGGAGCGCGCGATTCCGGCCACCAAGAGCTTTACATGCCAGTTGACCGTGCTTTACCTGCTGGCGCTCTACGAGGGCGTGCGCCTGGGGCGGATGGATTCCGGGGAGCTGGCCTCGTACATCCAGCAACTCCAGGCTCTGCCAAACATGATCGAAGCCCAATTGGACAGCTGGCGGAAGCAGATGGCCGGTCTTGCGAGAAAATACAGCACGGCCTCCACTTTTCTCTACCTGGGCCGCGGCATTCACTACGCCATTGCACGAGAAGGGGCGTTAAAGCTGAAGGAGGCGTCGTATGTCCATGCAGAGGGCTACCCCACGGGAGAGCTGAAGCACGGGCCCAATGCCCTGGTCAGCGACAGCGTGCCGCTGGTGGTTCTGGCCACAGTGGACTACGGATTAAGCGCCTCAGTTTTGCGCTACGAGAAGACGCTGCAACTGCTCTCCGACATGAGGGCGCAGGGAGCCAAGGTCATCGCCATTGCTAACCGTGGAGATGGCCAGGTCAGTGAACTTGTCAGCGATTGCGTTGAGGTTGAGCCAGTCTCCGAGTACCTGCTTCCCATTCCAGAGGCGATTCCGCTGCAATTGTTTGCTTACTTCATGGCCCTCGAGCATGGCGTGGATGTTGACCGGCCCAGGAATCTCGCCAAGGCGGTCGTAGAAAAGTCGTAGTAACGGAGTGGTGAGCCAGGGAAAAGCTAAGAGTGCGCGCCTGGAGTTGATGGCTGCGGGAAGCACCGTGGTTGCTCAACGTTCATCGTGTCGTTGGGTTCTCGGGGCTTGGATTATGCCACCCGCCATCCGCAGCAATGATTGCGTCCGCCGCTCTCGGGCCCCAGGTGCCGCGTTTGTATGGACGAACCGGGTGGTGAGAGGTGAGAACCCGATCAACAACCTTCCATGCAGCTTCAACCGCGTCCTCGCGGGTGAAGAGCGCCCCGTCGCCATGCATGGCGTCGCTTAGGAGCCGCTCGTAGGGAGCCTCTTCTCCCGATTGCTCTTCAGACAGGTAAAGCTCGCGTCGCTCCCCTATGAATTCCTGTCCGGCAAGCTTGACGCGAGCGGCGAGGGCGATCGCAGATGTGGGAGAGAGCCGGAAGCGCAGGTAGTTGGAACCGCTAGCCGTCTGTGCTGCGTCGGCAAAAAGCTTTTGCGGGGGCGGCTTTAATTCGACCAGGATCTCAGTTGCGGATTCTGGCAGGCATTTCCCGGAGCGCAGATACCAGGGCACGCCATCCCAGCGCCAGGAGTCGATGAAAAGCCGGAGCGCGCAAAATGTCTCAACGTCAGAGCGCGTGGCCACGTCAGGTTCCTGCTGATAGCCAGAGTACTGGCCACGCACCAGGTCGTCGGGCTTCAGAGGTCGCATGGCCTTAAAGACCTTGCCCTTCTCATTGTGAACGGCTCCGAAGTCCCTTCCTGCAGGAGGCTCCATAGCCAGCAATGCAACGATTTGGAAGAGGTGATTCTCAATCACATCGCGAAGACAACCTGCTGTTTCATAAAACGCGCCACGCGCTCCCACGCCGAAACTCTCAGATAAAGTTATCTGCACGCTGGCCACGTAGTTGCGGTTCCAGATCGGTTCCAGAAACGAATTGGCGAAGCGAAAGTACAAGATATTCATGATTGCTTCCTTCCCGAGGAAGTGATCGATGCGGAAGATTGAGTCCTCAGGGAAGGTCGCACGTGCAACCTGGTTAAGTTTGCGCGCGGATGCCAGATCGCGCCCGAATGGTTTTTCGACAATTACACGCGCATTTTTGGCCAATCCGGCAGCTCCGAGTCCTTGAATCACCGTCTCGAAGAGGGAAGGCGGAATGGCTAAATAGTGCACAGGACGCTTTGCATTGCCGAGTGTTTCTTTAATCGCTGCAAATGTATTGCTGTCTTTATAGTCTCCGCTGACATATTGGAGAAGAGAGAGAAGGCGTTGAAGTGCGCGTTTGTCATCGACTCCGTCTGATCGCTCTATGCTGTCGGTCGCACGCTTGTGCAGACGCGCAATACTCCACTTGGGAAAAGCAACGCCGATTACCGGGACCTTGAGTGTGCCGCGCTTGACCATCGCATAGAGTGCAGGGAAGATCATCTTGTGGGCAAGATCTCCCGTCACGCCAAAGATTACCAGCGCGTCCGATTGAGTGGTGGCCATCAGGCGCCTCCTCTCAGAGTGGCGAATTGTAAACATGATGCCGGCGACAGCTTCTTGGCAATGGCGTCACGCAGATTCATGGTAATCGCGTTGGCTACCGGAGGCTCCTGAGGCGATTGCTTTGGTTAGATGCCGAAATGGGCCATCCGATCGCTATTTGCTTGGGGTTTGCAGTGGCGCTTGCTGGGGTTGGCTGCGCGGAACCCAGGCTAAGTCCCCGCTAAGAACATAAATTGCGAGCGCAGCAAACATGAAGGCGGCGCCAACCCAGAATCGCCAGTCATAATGCATTCGCCTCCAGTAGGGACCGGGATCCGGTTCTCCACTGTCACTACTCTTTCCTTCCCAATTATGTTTATTTCCCGTCATTGTCTTCTCCATCGCCAAGGATTTACGAAGCCGAGGGCGGTCGCATCGTGAGTAATCTCACTGCCTCCTGCTCGGGTTGCATTAGGGCTTTTGCGCAGCCGCGGCCGTTCACTGGGCCGGCGGCGTGGGCTCTGGGATTGATGAGTTCTTTGTCGTTGCAGGTTTCTCAGCAGGTATCTCGGTGCCTGCAGGGAAGATGAGAATCTGGATCGAACCCCAATCTTCATCCTGCGCCGCGCCAGTTTGCTTGCCCATCCCCAGCGTCTTGAGTTGGCTGTCGTCAAACCCAAAGTTGTCAACCAGATACTCGCGGACAACCATCGCCCTGGCCTTCGTAAGCAGCAGGTCCTTCTGGGTATCGCCTTCATTGCCGGCCGAAACCACGACCACCGCAATTCCGAATTGATTCTCGGCCAGGAATTTGCCTCCCCCATTCAGAGAAGCCTGATTCTTCAGCTTAGCTGAATCGCGGCCATCGAAGAGCTGCTTCGAGCTGTAAGTAAATGCCTTCAGCGGCACTCCTTGGGGCAGCGTTGCAATGCTATTTGCAGTTAGATTGCCTGAATCTTCATAGCCGCGCTTTTTGAAATACCCGCTCAAGATGAAGTTGTGCTTGAGGGCCTCCATATTCTCCTGGAAATCCATGACCCCGGCCTGCGCCTGGACCATTGTTGCCTGCAGTGAACTCGTGGTCTGCTCCACGTTGTTATACAGTTGCTTGTCGTTCACAAGTGCGCCAATGGTTCCCACACCCGCATCGATTTTTGCGCTCACCGAGTTCAGATGCGCCGTCGCCAAAGTTGCATTGTTGATGGCCAGCTGGCTGGTGTCTAGAATTCCGCTTGTCTTTTTGAACAGAGCCGACATCTCCAGAGGTGGTTCACTCTTGATCATCTCACCATCGGTTACATCCGCCTGGCCGGCAGAACCAAATGAAATAGCGACAAATTGGTTGCCTAATACCCCCTCGGTCTCGATCGTGGCTAAGGAATCCTGCTTGATGATCTCATGCGTCGATTTGTCAAGCTCCATGACAACCGTGATTTTGTCACCTGGCTTATGAGGCAACTCGATGCTCAGTACGGTTCCACTATGAACCCCACCCACCTGCACGTTTGCGCCATCAGCCAGGCCCGCGACATTGCTGAACTGCGCCTTCAGTTGGTATGTGGACCGGAAGAAATATTCCTTGCTCCCGATAATGAAGACTCCAGCGGCAAGAACTGCCAAAGTCACAAAGATGAATGCTCCCAGGCGTGCCACTCTTGACATAATCCCTCCTACGATTGCTTCAGGAATTCTTTTACAAACACCTGATCACTGCGCTGAAGGTCTTCAAACGTGCCTTCGATCACCACGTTGCCCTCGTTCAATAGAGCCAGGCGGTTGGCAATCGTTCGGGCGCTATGCAGGTCGTGCGTTACAACGATCGAGGCCATCTGACGTTCCCGCTGCAGTTTGAGAATCAATTCGTTGATTTCACCCGAACTGATGGGGTCGAGACCGGCCGTGGGCTCGTCGAGAAGCAGAAGTTCCGGTTTCAGTGCAAGCGCACGCGCCAGGCCCACTCGCTTCTGCATACCACCGGAAATATCGGACGGCATCTTTTGGAGGTTGCCTTCCATTCCCACTTCGGCGAGCAAGAGCTTCACACGGTCGTCGCGCTCTGACCTGGACATCTCCCTTCTATGACGTTGGAGAGGAAATGCCACATTCTCCTGGACGGTGAGCGAATCATAGAGGGCGGCGTGCTGAAACAGAAAGCCCATCTTCTTTCTGATTTCTCCCATCCCATCCAAGGCCAGGCCGACGATCTCCTGGCCCTGGATGCGAATCGAACCCGAGTCAGGTTGTTCGAGGCCGATGATGAGTCTCAGCAATACGCTCTTGCCGGTTCCACTGCGTCCGAGCACGGCCAGCGTTTCTCCGCGGCTTACGCTCAAACCAATTCCATCCAGGACCTTCTGGCTCCCGAAGGTCTTTCGCAGTTTTTCCACAACTACAACGGGCGCGCGGCCCTCTTGCTCTGCTTCTGCTTGATGCATCGCCATGTCATACGTTGTAGCCATGTTTGTCTCTCGGAGCTTCGAATTGTGGGTTAATGAAAGATGGCAAGAATGAGTTTGACTAGGACAACATCTGCCAGGATCACGAAGAGTGAAGCCAGAACTACGGAGTTGGTGGCTGCACGGCCCACGCCCTCAGCGCCTCCGCGGGTGCGCATACCTTGAAAGCAGGCTACGAGACCAATCACCAGGCCAAACACAGCCGTTTTGAGCGTGGGCGGCAGAAAGTCACTCAGAGTTGCCCCAATAAACCCTCTATCAATGAACTGGTACAATGAAATTGGCTCAGACAGCATCTGCGTGACCCAGCCCATCAGCAAGCCCGCTGCGTCCGCGGCAATGGTCAACAGAGGCAGCATCAGGACGCATGCAAGAATGCGAGTAGCCGCCAGCAGCCTGTAAGGGTTAATCGCAGAGGCCTCAATTGCGTCGATCTGCTCGGTCACCTTCATCGACGCCAGCTCCGCCCCAATACCGGCTCCTACACGCCCACTGACCACAAGGCCGGTAATAATCGGGCCCATCTCCTGAATAACTGAGTAGACAATTGCAGTGGGGAGCAGCGATTTCGCCCCAAATCGGGTCATGCTCTCGCGGGTTTCCATTGAAAACACAACGCCAACTGAAGCGCCAGCCAGGGCGACTAACGGCAAAGACTTGGATCCGACTTCGTCCAGTTGTCGAATCAGCTCGCGCCATTCATAGGGCGGAGTAACCAAGGCCTTGAATACCTGCCATGCAAAGATGCCGATTTCACCAAACCACTCGAAGAATCCAGTGCACACACCTGCGCCCAGGTTGGCGGCTGAAGCCGTCAGCGTGGTGCGCTGCTCCGGATGGGGTGGGTTTGGGACCGCAACTGCCGTGATTCCAAGGTCGCTCAATGATTTGGACCGGGGTCTGGTGAGCCGTGCGCATTGCTCAGATGCATGCGAGAAAGCAAGGAGTGGGGCCCGCTATACAGGAACTCAAGGCTGATATTCTCGCCCATATATGCCAGCATGCCGTAGTTGCCCATGCGGAACGCGTCCTTGGCGCCGAAGCGGTTGGGATACCAACCGTAGACCGCAGTCATAGTGCCTGCATAAGGTGAAAGGAGCGCTGGAATGGAGAAGACGCGATGGCCATCTTCCCCTCGGCGTCCAGTCAATGTCGATAGCATTGCGTGACGCAGCCGTGGGAATGCTCCGGAGCATTCACAGCGGTAGTACAAAGTATCTTCCTTGAAGGCTTCTGCGAGTGCATAGCGCGTCGATGTGCCGGCCACAGCGATTCCGAAATTTGACCCAAATCGCCTGCCGTAGCCGTCAATGCCTTGACTCCATTCCGGGGGAGCGTCGCTGGCTTGATTGATGCCTGCCGAAATGGCGGCGCCGCTAATTGTGTACGGACCCCAAGCGTCAAAAGCGTAATTTTTGAGCATTGTTGCCTGCGTCGGGCGCACATACGTCAGGTCCAGTTGCGCTGCGCTCTTGCCAACTACTGTGCCAGTGGAACCTGCTGAAATAGCCAGCGACTGCGACTCTGCTGTCGCGGGTAAGCTTGCCAGCAAAGCAGCGGTTAGCAGCACGAGCACCTTCCGCTTGACCGTGGTTCCGAAAGGCTTCGAGGAAATCGATCGGCACATCTGTCCCCCAGCCCTAGCGCCGAGGCTAGAACGCAATGGCCTCGTCCTCCGGGTCTGCATTGATGTCGTCAAGGGCTCTCCTCCGATGCACATCGGCTCTTCTAAACACACGGGTCGCGTCAATGACACATGTTGGCAGAGCTGGCGTCTCGATAGATGGTCATATTTGCTCGCAGTCAGAGGTTCGCACTTGGCACCGCGCACGAAGCGCGCTATGCCAACGTGCTCGTCAGAGGTGGCTTGAGCCTGCGCTACGGATGTCCAATAGAGCACAGTCCTTGCTCTAATGAATAGAAGAGAATGAAATGCCAGCCGCTACCACGGCTCCGCAAGGAGAGCGTTATGTCTGAAGTTCGTGGTTTCTCTTCCATTCCTACGAAGATCTTGTTGCCCATCGACTTTAGCCCTTCATCTCAGGCTGCTTTGGAGATGGCGGCGGATCTCGCTCTCCACTTTCGAGCCGAACTCTACCTTGTCAATGTCGTCCCGATGTTTCCAACGACGACCCTCCCTGACCTCGTGCCCGAAGGCAAATTCATGCAGGAGGCCAGAACATTTGCGGAGGGCCATCTGGCCAAGTGCCATGCAGCTCTTGCGGCCAGGGGAGTCAAAGCAACCTCCAGCATCGAAACCGGGAATGACATTGCGGGGAACATTATGGAGGTGGTTGAGCGGGAGCATGTGGACATGGTCGTGATCTCCACCCACGGCATTTCGGGCTGGCATCCTCTTGTTTTCGGCTCGATCGCGGAAAAGGTGGTCAAACTCGTTCAATGTCCGCTTTTGCTTCTTCGGTCCGCCAAGCCGGACACATCTGTGAAGATCCCATCAGCTCGTGCTTCGGAATGGTGGTAGCCCAGGAAGTCTCTACAGTTTGGTTTTGATATCAAATGCTGGTTTGTGCACTCGGAATTCGCAGCCTTCAGCCGCCCTCAGGGCTCCGGAAACGTGGACCTGGGGAACTCGAATGGTGCGCACTTGATAGGTTTTTGTTTAGGTTGTGTTTATCGCTTCCGGCAAGACGGCGGCAGGACCCCACCGTTGTTCCTGTTAGAACTAGCTTCTTGAACGCTGTTTCGGGACTGACAAGCCACGTCATGCGTTGCTCAAGGTCCAACTTCGCCGAATGAGCAAAACGGACCAGACATGATCCTCCGAGAAGAGCCAAAATCATGAGTGGTTGAGTGCAGCCGCCATGTATGAGCGGTAGTCTGACCTTTACATGGCGCTGGCCCTCCCAAAAGCTGCCTGGAATTGGGTTGTGGATGCCATGTTGTGAGAGGCGTACCTTCTTTTGTTTCGTGGACATATCCTCTCGGGTCATCAATTCGTCGCCACATTGAGCGGTCAGTTTTAATCCGAACCGGCTGCCACCAGCCATCAGCCATCCAGGCCAAACGAATTGCTGCACCGAGGTTATAAGCATGCAGTTGAGAAATAGAAGTACCCCTGCATTTGATTCCGCCGCCTTTCTCGCGCACGCAGGGCTTGGTCGTAGAATCGTTGAGCTCGAACCCAAAGAGGTTTTCTTCTCTCAGGGAGACTTTGCCGACACCGTCTTCTATCTCCAGAAAGGCCGGGCTAAACTCACGGTCGTCTCTGAGAGCGGCAAGGAGGCCACAATCACTCTTCTCTCTGCCGGGGATTTCGTTGGAGAGGAGTCGCTGGCATCAATTCCTGGGCTGCGCCTGGCGACGGCCTCAGCTGTCAACTCTTGTTCAGCGCTCAAAATCACAAGGGATGAAATGACCCGCGTGATGCATGACGAGCCAACATTTGCCGACTTCTTTTTAAAATTCATGCTGGTTCGGAGCATGCGAACCCAGGCAGATCTTGTCGACCAGCTCTTCAATTCCAGCGAAAAACGACTAGCGAGAATTCTCCTTTTGATGGCTGAATTTGGCAAACCGGGTGAGCGGGACACATTCATTCCTCCCATCTCACAGGAAACCCTGGCTGAAATGATCGGCACCACGCGGTCCCGTGTCAGCTTCTTCATGAATCGCTTTCGTGCGCTCGGCTACATTAATTACAACGGCCGCATTCAGGTGAATAAGTCTTTGCTGAATGTGGTGCTTCTCGACCAGTTGCCCGAGCACAATTCCCAAAAACCAGCCCTCCCAATCATTGGAGCCATTTTGAAGCCGGTCATCCCGATAGTTCAAACCATCTTCAAGCCGGTGATTCCGCTAGTCGGAGCGATCAAACGCAAATTGTCCGTCGAGCAGCCGGGCGCATGAAGATGACTTATCCGAGCAACTGCCCAGGTTGCTTCTCCCATCCCTGACCTTACAAGCGGAATGCCGGATTAAAGAGTTCATAGTCGAATCGGTCGGGCTGATCCCAAGTTGCAGCACCGGCCAGGCAACCGCTCCACATCTCAGCGAATGCAACGGCCGCTTGATTCAAGATCATTTCTTCCTGTCAAATGATGGCAACTCTGAAGAAGCTCTGGGACATCGACGGAGAGATCACTCCGGCGTAATATTGCGCTTGGGCAACTGCGGCTGGTGGTGCACATTCAATCATAGCGGTGGGCACTCAATCGAGTCCGGCTATCTATATTTAGAGGATAAGGGGAGAGCAGCAAGATGAATGAGACGATGACCGCAGCGTATCTGCCCGGCAGCAGCACAGTTGAAATGCGCAAAGTCCCCGTACCTGCGCCTGCGCACGGAGAGGTGCTGTTGCGCGTGAAAGCTTCGACAATCTGCGGTTCGGATATTCGATGCATCTATCATGAGCACCTTGGGAAAGGCCCGGAAGGCTACCAGGGGGTCATCGCCGGCCACGAACCGTCCGGCCAGATTGTGGCCACCGGTGAGGGCTGCCGCCGTTTCAAGACTGGCGATCGCGTGATTGTGTACCACATTTCCGGTTGCGGGGTCTGCAACGATTGCAGGCGCGGCTACATGATTTCCTGCACCAGTGAGAAGTATCGGCGGGCCTATGGATGGCAGCGTGACGGCGGAATGGCGGAGTACATGATCGCGGAAGAGAAGGATCTCATCGCTTTGCCGGATGAGCTTTCCTTTGCCGATGGCGCACAGGTGGCTTGCGGGTTCGGAACAGTCTATGAGGGTCTGGAAAAGATCGGAATCAATGGCAATCACGCCGTGCTCATCACCGGTCTAGGGCCCGTTGGCCTGGCGGCGGCCGCGCTTTGCCGCAAACTCGGAGCAAACAAGATCATCGGCATCGATGTGCTTCGGGAGCGCATGAAGATTGCCATCGACCTCGGCCTTTGTGATGTGGTGTTGGCTTCGGGAGCCGACAATGTAGCGCAGGTAAAGGAGCTGACTGGCGGCGCTGGTGTTGAGCGCGCGGTGGACTGCTCTGCACACCATGCGGCCCGTGCAACCGCGATTCGCGCCACGCGCAAATGGGGAAGGATTGTTCTCATCGGCGAAGGCGGAAAGGTCGAGATCAATCCCTCGCCTGACATGATTCACGATCAGAAAACCCTGTATGGCTCGTGGGTCACCTCGACGTGGCTGATGGAAGAGTTGGTCGAGCGTTTAGTGCGCTGGAACTTGCATCCGGCCGATATCATCACTCATCGCTTTCCCTTGGAGCGCGCCGGAGATGCTTATGCGTTGATGGCCTCTGGCAAGTGTGGCAAGGTTGCCGTGTGTGCGGATGAAGAGTTGAAGGAGCTATAAAATCAGGAGAGATCACGACCAGGTGCACACACCCCTGCAATGCGCATTCGATTCTCGAAAAGGCATTTGAACAAACATCTGAATCCAGAAGTACCTGAAGTTCTGCAAGCGCGACACACACACGCATGACGCGAAGTCTTCCATGCTAAGCAAAGGGTCGGAGGCGAACGAGACATGAAGACAGTTTGGGAGCAGAGCTATTTCATCTGGGGCCAGGGACTGGCGGTTTCCGCCATCATCGCCGCCATGCCGATTGCGGCCCTGCTCTTTCTGCTCGGCATTCTGCGTAAGCCGGCATGGCTTGCCGGGCTGGCAGGCCTCGGCGCCACCTTGGTGATCGCCTTGTTTGGATATCACATGCCTGTGATGCTGACCCTCAGTGCGGCAGCCCACGGGGCCGCGTTTGGACTCTTTCCCATCTCCTGGATCATCTTCTGGGCCATCGTGCTCTACAACATGACCGTGGAGACAGGGAAGTTCGCCATCATCAAGGATTCGATTGGGTCATTGACTCCCGATTTACGGATTCAGGCGATCATCATCGCATTCGGGTTCAGCGCTTTTATTGAGGGCGCCACCGGCTTTGGCACCCCGGTCGCCGTGGCGGGCGCAATGATGGTCGGATTGGGATTCTCTCCATATTTTGCCGCTGCAATCTGCTTACTCACCAATACCGCGCCTGTCGCTTTTGGAGCCATTGGCGTTCCTGTCATCACGCTAGCCGGCGTTACCGGACTTCCTCTCGACAAACTCAGCGGCGCGGTCGGAGCTCTGTGCTCTCCTATTGCCGTTATCTTGCCCGCCTACATGATCCTCACCATGGAGGGCTTCACCTCAGTTCTGGAGGTATGGCCGGCCGTTCTCGTGGCGGGCCTGGCGTTTGGCGGAGTTCAATACTATGTCTCCAACTACATCAACGTGCAGCTCACCGTCATTCTCAGCTCAATTTGCGCCATGGGAGCCCTCATGGCGCTTCTGCGGGTCTGGCATCCACACGCCCACACTCATATGAGGCCGGTGAAAGGTGCCGTCGGTGAGCCGGGACCGTTCGAATTGGGCATCTCAAATTCAGCGCGGGGATCCGTAACGCCTGCACACACAGCCCGGGAAATTCTGGCAGCTTGGATGCCGTACATATTTCTTGTCATCCTCGTTCTTTTGTGGGGATTCAGGCCGTTCCAGTCCATCCTGAACCAGGCCACGTTAGCAGTTCCATGGCCGGGGCTGCATAATCTCATTCTTCGCACGCCGCCAGTCATGCCGGCCGCCTCACCCTACCCCGCGGTGTTCAACCTGAACCTGTTATCAGCTGGCGGCACTTCCTGTATGTTTGCCTGCATCTTCTCGGCCATTGTTTTGAGGATGTCGTTTCGCGGTCTCGTCCGGGTCATCTTGGCATCGACCCGTCAACTGGCAATCCCCATCCTCACCATTTCATCTGTTCTTTCGATGACATTTGTGATGAATTACTCCGGCGCTACAGGGACGCTGGGCCTGGCTTTCGCCACAACCGGCGCTGCCTTTCCTTTCTTCAGCCCGTTCCTTGGGTGGTTCGGCGTCTTCCTCACAGGTTCCGATACCTCGTCGAATGCCCTTTTCGGAAGCCTGCAGGTCATCACGGCCGGCCGGCTTGGGTTCAGCCGCATCCTGATGGCTGCTGCAAACTCATCGGGAGGCGTGATGGGCAAGATGATTAGCCTACAATCCATCGCCGTTGCAGCCGCGGCTACTGGAATCACGGTGAAGGAGCAATCGCAGCTGCTTCGCTTCACTCTCAAGCACAGCATCATTCTGGCCACGCTGGTTGGACTTGAAGTGCTTCTGTTTGCTTATGTGATCAAAGTGATCTGAGCGCACCGGCAGCGAAGAGGCAACCCCGCAACCGCCAATTCTCCGGTCGTCGCGATCAGGCCGAAATCGAGCGCCATGCGCACAAGGACTCGGTGTACGCAGCGCTGCCGTCGCGTAGCCATGCATCCAGTTGGGCGGGCTCCTTCAACTGCTGGCCTCGCACGCGCGGCACTAGCAGGAAACGGCAATCCAGTTCGGGCAGGGCCGTCATATCACCCCAGAGCTTTTCGAATTGCGCCACGGGAAAGATATCTTCCTGCCCCTTGCCCCAGCGCCTCTTCACATCTTTCAGCGTGATGTAGGTGGGCATTTGAGCAGCCATCACGCGCACCGCTTCGTCTATGCGCGCTTCGTCATTGAGTGCCTCGCGCGTCAGGCCGAATACCTTGAGTATTCCATCAATCTCAATCCAGTAGGTCGCGCTGTTGTAATAGCGCAGCCGGCTCTCCATCTCCTCGTTCGGCAAGGCCAGGCCTTCAATTAAGCGAGCCCGCCCATCCACGCGGGCCAGGCCTCCGCCGCGATCTTCCAGGTGCCGTGCAATCACTTCCGTGGTCAGCGCCGCGCCGCTTTGCATGTGGTATCCGAGAATCGATGGGTCGACATTCGCGCCGGCGGTGTCGACATTGTGCACCATGAGATAGCCAAGCTGGGGACGCATCTCCAGCAGCCGCAGGAGCGTCCCGTTGCGCAGCATATTGGTAATCTCGTACCAGTGACCCACTGGGTGAAGGCACTGCAAGGGCACATTGGCGGTGTAATCGGATCCTTCGCCAGTACTCTTGGCCCACTGAATTAGCGCCGCATGCAGGCTGTCGCGCACCTTCTGCGCCTGCGCGTCCAGCATCTGCTGCGGCATCTCTTCCCAGGCAAAGTGCAGATCGCGTTCCATCGGAATCATGCGCAACCCGATGCTTCGTCCCGGTGAAAGCAGGATTGCGCCAGGATATCCATAGCTTTCCTCTGCGTTGAGATGAGCCGCGATGGCTTCGTGAGTCAGATAGCTCGTGGTGATCACATGAGGAAGCGGGCTGCCGCACGCGCGGCTCACTTGCAGGCTTTTGGCCAGGTGAACCTCGATGAAGTTCCGATAGCGTCCACCAAGGCTGCAGAACGGGTTCAGCGCTTTCACCACTCCTGAGCCTCTGGTCCAGCGAGTTCCAACGCCGCCGGCGAGTGTCACCACGGCGACTCGACCTTCGGCAAGGGCATTTCTGCCGGCGGCACGATGGTGATCGTCGAGTTGATCCGGCTCCGCATCTTGAATCAGGCGGGTAACCCGCAGGCGGTTCTGCGCCAGGCCGATACGGCCGGAACGAAGATCCTCTCGAATCTGTTCGTGCTCCCCGCGATCGAAGCCGAAGTCATTCAAGAGGGTATTCAGGGATTGGTTCTGGCCCGCTTCTGCATCGTGGCTGGCTGGCAGCATGTGGTCAAACAGTGTGTGAATCATCCCCGCGTAATCGGCCTTTGACCGGCATGCGGCTGTAAAGTGCTCCAGGTCCGCTCGGCGCGCCGGAGAAAGCCGGGAGACTTCAGAGCGGATGAGCTGAGGCACCTGCAAGATGTAATAGCCCGGAGGCATCAATGCATCGTCTCCCGTAAAGGTGGCAGCCCGCGTCCCTTGCTCGTTGATTGCAAAATCGTAGACCACGGGCTCCATGGCGAAGGAGACACTGCGCTCCATTTGCCGTCTGGTTTCGCTCATGATCGCTTGCATGCGCACCTGGGCTTCCGCTTTGCGCGCGGGGTTGAACAGGAATCCCATGCCGCCGCCGCTCATCCCGCCAAGCATCCAGAAGCCCCAGAAATCATCACCGAATTCCTTGCGAGCTTTGTCGATCAGCGTGGCCGTATAGAGGTTGCCCGCCCACGGAATGATGGCCTGGATGGGCCCATCGAAGTTGCGTTCAAGACAGGAGCCAACGGCGCGGATGTCACCCTTCTCAAGATGCCCGGCGATCTCGTCCAGGAATTGAATCGCTTGCTTGCGGCCCAGCCACTCGGGGCCGCTGCGCAGCAGGTACTTCTCCGTGACCATCTCAAGAACCGGCCCCACATCCTGCGCCATGCCGCCATGAACCAGAACCAAACTCTGCTGGAGTTTTTCGCGGGCTTCGCGCGGGATTTCATCTTCGCTGAAGATACGGTGATCGGGCAGCAGTCGACCGCGGCTGATCCCGAACTCCGGATCGCCTTCTTCGGCTCGAACGCCATAGATAAGCTTGATCCCCGGCCACACGCCGCCGGAATCCTGCCACCCGCCTCCGCTCCCACCCAGCCATTCCCCAAGAATGGCTCGCGCGGCAAGCAACCGCCTATCGTGCTCTTCGACGCTCCCCGTCAGCGAATGGATCTGGCCGGTGGCACGCATGCACACCGCGATGATGCTGGCCAGCAAGTTTGTCGACACTGCCAGCCGGGAGCCTTTAGGAATATCGTTCACCCTGCTGACAATTTCAATGCCGTAGCCGCTGGTTCCTGTCAGGCGTTCCAGCAAAACGGCCAGCGGTTGCGTCGAGCCTTCAATGCCGGGAGGAATAATGCCGCTGGCAATCACGCCTGCTTTCAGAAGCCCCAGGTAATCGCGGGAAAAGTCAAAAACCTCTGCAATGGACGAAACGTCCGTAGTGGCTTGCAGGTCGACGCTGGTCAGGCGTATCACAGGTTGGTCAATCACCCGGAACCACGCCTCGACCGGGGGCCTGGGCTGCGTAAAGGCATTCGCCCCGCGAACCGCAAGATCGATCGAAACATTCAGAACCCGTGCGCCCTCTGGGAAGTCCATGCCCAGGAAGAAAATGTCGCTCCATCCGCTGTGCGTAAGATCCATGCGCACGGGCGTTGCCTCGCGCAGGATCGGAAAGACAGGATTGCCGGTAAAAAGCTCGGGACGCAGACGAAGTGGATAATTGTCGGTGTGACCGGCGCGGAACATCCACTGATTGCCCTGAACGCTTCGCACACTGCGGCGTACCTGGTCAGCCAGAGTCTGAAATCCGAGCGCGCGGTAGCTCGTGGCCAGCGCGCTGGAGATGGCGGCACATGGGCCATTTTCGTCTTCTGCAGCGAGAAAAACCTCAATTGATTCCTCGAATCGGCGTTCGAGCAGGTCCTCAAAACCAGTAAAGGGAATCAGTGCCGGCAATGCCGTTGCCGCAAGGTTGGGAATGTGAAAGCGATGGATGGCGTAAAGAAAGAAGAGCGCCCTGACTCGTTGGTAGAGGTTGTCACAATTTCTGCGAAACCTGTCCAGTTCTTGGCATTCGCCGTGTAGCTCGGTCAGGGTTAGGCCCCGGCACAAGTCATCCAGCGAGACATCACGTAGGTCGCTGTCGCCGGTGATGACTTCAGTGAACCGGCTCACGAGGAGGCGCCTCCGCCACTGCCTCGCAGTTCCCGGTCAGCAAAAAGTTCCACCATCTGCGAGAGCACCTCATTGCGATCACGTCCGTTGAGTGCCAGTGCAAGCTGCGCAATCAAAAGCCCGTAGGGAGCGCCCAAATCGTAGCGTTTGCCTTCGTCCTCAATGGCCAGGTACTGCTCCTGCCGCGCCAGTTCTGAGAGCGCATCCACCAGGGTCACAGGTGCGCCTGAGGATGTCGCCAGCATTCGGTCCAGAATCTCCATCACCTTCGGTGTGAACACATGAATGCCGAAAAAGCAAAGGTAGTAGCCCGCCCGAATCCCGGGAACCAGCAGGCGCCGCTCTGCCTCGGTGGGCGTGGGTTTTTCAATCACCGTGTCCACTCGATAAAGGTCGCTGCGCGACGGGATGCGGCGGCCGCCGACGGTTCCGTAACGGGGCAGCAGGCTCTCGCGCGTGGGTTGCACACCGCTCACGGAGCAGCGTTCCTTTTGGGCAAGTTCCACCATGTGTTGAGCGGATGGCTTGGTCGCGTTGCTGATGTAGAGATGGTCGCCCACCATGTGAAGGAAGGGATCTCCGTTTGTGAACGACCGAGCGCAGTGGATGGCATGACCATAGCCGCGGGGTTCAGGTTGCGGAATAAACCGGACCGACGAAGCGTGAGTTCCGGCGGCTTGCGCATATGGCGCTTCATCGCCCGGCCACACAACAACGGCGATCTCCTCGGCTCCGGCCGCAAGCGACTGTTCGATAAGGATGCAGAGCAGTGATTTCTTGTTGCCGTCGCCGTCAATGAGGGTCTGAAGAGGAAGCTCACGCTGAGACCGCGCAGCGGCAGTGATGATAGCTTTCCTGACTAACAAGGGGACTCCTGGCGGTAGTCTACCACGGCTTCGTTCGGCATCAGCGGTGGCTTCAACATGCTGCTTGGTCAACTTTGACAGGTGAAAATGCAGACCGAATCCTACGGTCGCAGCAATCTTTCGCCCCTGTCCAATTTTCCGGCCGTAATTGTTCAGGAGATCCACGAAGCCTTGAACGAAGCCCAACTCGAAATGCGCGACCGGGTCAAAGCTGCCCACGGCGGCAAGGACCTGTCCTATTACTGGGGAGCCTTCGTCCTGGTTGGCGCTGACCCACGGACCGATAACGACCTGGAAAGTGCCACATCACAGTATGTTGGGGTTGCTGAAGTTGATTCCTTGATGAACGAGGTACGGGAACCGGACCGGCGCCGGTGGGAACTTGTCTCACGCGCGGATAATCAAGAGTGTGGACAGCGTACGCAATCTTCCGCTCCTAAAGGACTACCAAGCATATCTGCGCGTGGAAAAAGGATTGCGCCCACTCACCTGCGAGGCCTACGACAGTGATTTGAAGACATTTGCCGAGTTCATCGATGGCAGGCACGGTGTTCTTTTGACGGCGGCGCAACAGGATGTAGCGGCATTCCTTGAACACTTGCGAGGACATGGCATTGACTCTCGGTCCTCCGCTCGCAAGCTGAGCTGTTTGCGCGGCTTTTACAGGTGGCTGCTTTTGGACCGCCGCATCCATCATGACCCCACCGTAAACATTGAATCGCCCAAAGCCTGGAAGGTGCTTCCCAAGTCGCTGGCTGAGTTGGAAGTGGTGGATATGCTGGAACGGTCCAGCATCGCCGCATCCCATCCCCAGGCTCATGCTACGGCGCTCCGCGACCGAGCAATTCTGGAGCTGCTGTACGCGGGTGGTCTGCGCGTTTCCGAGGTGACAGCTCTGTCAACCGGGGACCTTGCACAGGATTCCGGCCACGTGAAGGTGCGCGGCAAGGGCGACAAGGAACGGATTGTTCCAGTGGGACGCATCGCCCTGGAGGCGCTGGAGACCTATTCGCGAGAGGGTCGACCGCACCTTGCGCGCATCAGTTCGGCAGGGAAAGGCAATTGGACGCGTCAGGATGCGACGAGGCTTTTTCTTTCAATCCGTGGCATGCCACTGACGCGCCAATGGGTTTGGCATCTGGTGAAGACGGCAAATGTGAAAGCCAGCCCGCACCGGTTGCGCCACAGTTGCGCCACCCATATGGTGGAGCACGGCGCCGACCTGCGCAGTGTGCAACTCCTGTTGGGTCACGCTGACATTTCCACCACGCAGGTTTATACGCATCTTGCGCTGGGACGGTTGAAGGCCGTCCATCGCGAGCATCATCCGCGAGGCCGCCGAAGCGGATCTGAGGTCGAGACGAACGCTGATCCGAAGCGTGGAGCGGGTCAAATTCAAGCGGTTGTCAGGGGCAAGGTTCCAGGGAAGAAGACGCCATGAATGCGACAGCCACTCCCACGACAGCGCCCCCAATGAATTCGCTGGTGGCTGATTATCTTAAGGTCCTCGCCAATGAGCGAGGTGCCTCGGCGCACACGCTGCGTGCCTACCAGCGTGAACTAAACAACTTCGCAGGCTTTGTTGCCGAGCGGTATGGCCCGGAACAGAGCGTTGCGGGCATTGAGCACACCGACATCCGCACTTACCTCGGTACGCTATATGACCGCGGCCTCTCCAAAGCCTCGGCCGCGCGAGCGCTCGCGGCGATTCGCAGCTGGTTCAAGTGGCTCGCTCGCGTGGGATACCTGGACCAGAACGCGGCTTCGCTTGTGTCCACTCCTCGGTTGCCGAAGCATCTGCCGCGGGTGCCCTCAATTGAACAGATGAATCGTGTGGTGGACTCAGTCAGCGAAGACGCTGCCACCTGGCCGGCGCGCGACAGGGCCATCCTGGAGATGCTTTATGGATGTGGCATCCGCAACGCTGAATTGACAGGGCTGAACCTCGAGGACATTCACTGGGCCAACGAGGCAGTCCTAGTGCGCGGCAAGGGCCAAAAGCAACGTTATGTGCCACTGGGCGATGCAGCAGCACAAGCACTCCGGGCGTATCTCGGGGAGCGGTCGGCGCTGTTGGCCGCGGGCGGGAGCGCCAAGGGACGTATAACGCCAGCTCTGTTTGTCAGTCTGCAATTGCGCGGGTTGGAAGTGGCCGGCGGTCAAGCGCGTCTCACAACTCGCAGCGTGGGTCGCATCGTCAAACGCATCGCCATCGGCCGCGGACTCTCTGCAGATGTACATCCGCACACGCTTCGTCACGCTTTTGGCACTCATTTGCTTGAGGAAGGTGCCGACTTGCGCGCCATTCAGGAACTGCTCGGGCACGAGCGGCTCTCGACGACGCAGCGCTACACCCAGCTCACAACGGCTCAGTTGACGCAGGTGTACGACAAGACGCATCCCAGGGCAAAGTAGAAGCGATCAGGGTTCCGGACTGAGCTGTTTTCATCTGACGCCCGCTGCCTTGAGAGTCGCGTTCTCCAATTGCTTCTTTAGCCTGTCGACCTCACCTGTTAGAGATGCGATTTTGCCTGGCCAGCCGTTCGAAATCAGAGCCTTGTTGAGGGTGTCTTCAAGCTTGGTCCAAAACTCCAGGCAAAACCTCGTCTTCGCATGTTCGGCTTCGGTTCTCGACACTCCTTCGAGCATTGCCGCGGTCCGATATGTTCTCTCGAGCAGCATGATGAACTCGAAATCATCCGCTAGTATCAGCGGAACCAGCGATGCATCCGTCCAGTTGAGCATAATGAATTTGACCTCATGGAGAGACCGCTGACACTGTTGGTTGTAGGAACCCTCGAAAACGAGGCCAAGCACGGACGATGCCGGAAGGTTGCTCGAGCCGCTTACGTGCTTTTGGACCTGCCCGCTTATCGCCATGGTGCCGCCCCTCACGGTGAGCCGCGCCAGGAAACCGGCAGACAAGCCGGTCGTGGCGGCGCCCCAGGCTCCTGCGCTTGAGCTCGAGAGCCACGCAATGACTGCGGGCCCGACAAACGCTCCGACCGCCATCCCAATGCCCGCGGCGGCTCCGATCTTGACTGTTCGAGTCCACCAATCGATGCTTTCGATTCTCTCATCGAGTTTGACTGCCTTAAGACCTTGGGCATAGATCTGTTTGCGAAATGTAGCGATTTTGACGACTGCTTTCAGGTATTTCTGGGTATCTTCCAGCGCACGCAATTCGGCTGATTTTTGTATGAATTGCTGGGTGAGGTCTTCGATTGGGTCGGCCAAATCTCCTCCTTGAACTGCCAAGAACATCTCCGCTTACTGAAGGATGGACGCCATCATCGACGTGCGTGCCAAGACAGCGGTTCCAGACCGAATCGCTGCCTGACATCTTGTGTACGGGTGCGGCAGTTCCGCCCGCAGGGCTCTTGCTTGGGTCCCAAATGAAATTGGTCAATGAGGGCAGGTTAAGCCGCTTGGGGCGATTGTAAACCTTCCAGAGCGTATCGATCGTCTCTTTTGGAGATTTGACCTGCCGACAGCGCAGATTTCGTGCGCTGAACCTAGAGCCTGTTATTAACTTCGAGGAGCGGCACGTGGTTCCCGAATGCTCAAAATCCGCGTAAGAGGCACTGTTCGCGAGATGTGGCACGGAATGGATTTACGGTTTCCCCCTGAATCTCAGTCACTTTGCGAAAGCCGCGCTTATTCCATTGGGTTTACGGGCGCAAAGTTAATAACAGGCTCTAGTGCTGGGTTGCTTCCATAGCGGCGTCGAGCTCACTACTGAATTTGGCAGCAATCCCGTGCTTGAACTCCTCGCTGAATAATCCTTTGCGGGTGAGATACTTCTCCATATTCAGGATGGGGTCGCCAGGATTTTGGCGATCAGTCTTGCATTCGATCAATGTGGGTCCGTTCCCGGTGCGTGCGTGGGCGATGGACTCAGAGGCAACGCGATAAACCGCCACAACATCGCTTCCGTCCACGTTGATAGTCGGAAGGCTCTCAGCGTTCTTCTTTAGAGGTGCGTGGTTCCAGGAAAGAAAGATCAGGGGCAGGTCTTTCAGCGTGGCAATACCAAGTGCTCTTTGCCAAGAGTCGAGTGAAGCAGAGTCGCTGCACAGGGCCACTGTGACCCCATTTTTGCTCGCCAACTTGTTGACCATGGCTGTGTCAGTAGCGCTCTTGAACGGGTCGGCTTTCCGGGATGCTGGAGCGGTCGTATTGAAGAGCCCCCTGACCAGCGTCTCAAGCGGCAAGCCGTTGATAAAAGATGGGATGATGTTTCCCGGATTGGTCGCAATGCCGTCCCCGGGGAGCAGGTCGATGGTGAGGCCCGCCGAAGCAGCTTCCTGGCCCCATGAGGCATGATTGGCCGCTGACTTGTTTAGTTCAATAAGGATACTGATGCGGTCCTCGATCATCCGGCACTTCAGCATGGTGGCGTACAACTGCAGCAGCTTTTCGTTCGAAATGAGCGAGAATCCGCTCTGCACGGACGGCGCCGGGCGTAGTACAGTTTTTTCCCTCAGTTTGGGCGTCATTGAATGGGGGACCTCTCCGGTAGCTTGGATTGTAAACGGAACAGGAAAAAGCTGGATGCATTGCCTTCCAAAGTCCGAGTTTTGTGCTCTGCAGCGCCCAGTTTTCACCGGCCGGGCGCCCGAGGTGGCCAGAAGGTAGGATTTGTGCCGGAAGCGGAATCTTGCTAGTATGAACTGGGAGATGATCTGCGCTTCCCAAAGCCGCTCTTGTTGTTGCCTGTCGAACATCTTCGACGGGTGTACGAACTAGTCTCTGATCTCCCAGCACAATAGATCAAGAAGACACCCGTAGCTGAATAGTCGGGTTTGTCTCCCCTTGTGACCGGCATTCAGCCTCCAATTTTGAATTGAGGTCACATGCCGGTAGCTGAAAGCGAAACACCTTCAATCCCGTCCGCGACGAACGCTCCCTCGGGGCGGCGGCTGAGTCACCTGCGCCTGCTGGAAGCGGAGAGCCTGCACATCCTGCGCGAAGTGGCTTCAGAGTTCGAACGGCCGGTGATGCTGTACTCGATCGGCAAGGATTCCTCGGTGATGTTGCGGCTTGCGCAGAAGGCCTTTTACCCAGGGCCAATTCCGTTTCCCCTCTTGCATGTAGATACAGGATTCAAGTTTGCAGAGATGCTCACCTTCCGCGATGAGATGGCTCGCTCAGTCGGCGCGGAGTTGTTGGTGTGGCGGAATGAAGCTGCCATTGCAGTCGGCACCAACCCGATTGCACTCGACACCAAGCGTTGCTGCGGCTTGCTGAAGACACAGGCCCTGCTCGATGCTCTCCGGCATTACAACTTCGATGCGGCGTTTGGCGGTGCTCGGCGCGACGAAGAGAAGTCGCGCGCGAAGGAGCGGATCTATTCCTTCCGCGACGGCGCGGGACAATGGGACCCGAAGAACCAGCGGCCTGAATTGTGGAATCTTTATAACGCGCGGATTCATCCGGCCGAGACTATTCGTGTGTTTCCCTTGTCAAATTGGACCGAGATGGACGTTTGGCAGTACATACACGAAGAGAAAATTCCGGTGGTGGACTTGTATTTCGCAAAGGAGCGCCCGATGTATTTGCGCGGCGATGGGTTGCTGCCCATTGAACAGGATTTTGTTGCGCGCATCGGCGAGAAGCCACAGATGGTCAAGTCGCGCTTGCGCTCGTTGGGATGCAGTCCTTGCACGGGTGCAATCCGTTCTGATGCCGCAACAATCCCCGACATCATCGCCGAGCTCATCTCATTTCGCTCCTCGGAACGCGCAAACCGAGTCATCGATCACGATCAGGAAGGCTCCATGGAGCTCAAGAAGCGGGAGGGCTACTTCTAAATGGCCGCTTCCGCAATTCCAACCTTTTCCATCGACGAGTTCCTTCAGCAGGAACGCGAGAAGGATCTCCTCCGCTTCTCAACCGCGGGCAGTGTGGATGATGGAAAGTCCACGCTGATTGGGCGGCTGCTCTACGACACACAGTCGGTCTACGAAGATCAGATTCGCTCCATCGAAGGGAAGGGAACCACCGCCCCTGGACAGATCGATTTCGCTTTGTTGACTGATGGCCTTCGCGCGGAACGCGAGCAGGGCATCACCATCGATGTTGCTTATCGCTATTTTTCGACGGGCCGGCGCAAATTCATCATCGCGGATACGCCGGGACACGAGCAGTACACGCGCAACATGGCCACTGGCGCTTCCACGGCAGATGCAGCAGTGGTGCTCATCGACGCCGCCAAAGGCGTGCTGGTGCAGTCCCGCCGCCACGCTTACATCGCGTCATTGCTCCGGGTCAGTCACGTCCTGGTTGCAGTCAACAAGATGGACCTCATCGGTTATGACGAGGCAGCATTCCGGGCAATCGAGCGCGATTTCAGGCACGTATTGGAGCAGATCGCAGCCGACACGAGCAATCCGGTGGAGGCGCAATTTGTTCCGGTTAGTGCGCTCATCGGGGACAACATCGTCCACCGGACGAATGCAATGCCGTGGTACAGCGGACCCTCGTTGCTTGAATTGCTTGAATCAACGCCGACATCGGTGGACACCAGCGCAGCGCCCTTCCGCTTTCCCGTGCAGCGGGTACTGCGGCCAGATCACACGTTCCGCGGTTTTGCTGGCCAAATTTCGTCTGGAACAATTCGTCTCGGCGACAAGATTACGGTGCTTCCTTCCGGCCGCACCGCAGACGTTGAGCGCATCGTGACGTGGGATGGTGATCTTGCCGAAGCTCAGGCGCCGCTGTCAGTCACGCTAGTGTTGAGTCAGGAAGTCGACATCAGCCGCGGAGATCTGATCGTGTCGTCAGCCACGCCCGCAACGGTGGCCAAACGAGTGAGGGCTGCATTGGTGTGGATGGATCAGCGGCCGCTGGAGCAGAAGCGCCGCTATCTGTTGAAGCACACGAGCCACACGGTTCCCGCATTTGTATCTTCCATCGAGCATCGCACCGACATTGGCAACCTATCGCGCCAACCCGCCGCCACGCTGGAGATGAATGGGATCGGCGTTGTGAATATCACCTTGCTCCGGCCCATGGCTCTGGACCTTTACGGAACGAATCGCTCCACCGGAGCTTTCATTCTCATCGATCCCGAGACCAACGCTACGGTAGCGGCTGGAATGGTTACGTCAATTTCAGATCATGGTGTAACAGGCACGGCTACGGCAGGTCCTATCACTGCAAGAGAGAGAGCCGCGCGATGGGGCCATCGCGGCGGCGTTCTGGAACTGAACGGGCCGGCTGAATTGGTTGACCAGATTGAGCGGTCCCTGTTCCTCCATGGCGTGATCACCGTGCGTGTTGATGCCGCGGATCCTCCCGGTGGGGCAGACGCTGAATTGGTGAAACATGTCTTGAATTCGATTGTTGAGTCAGGCCTCGTGGCACTGGCCATCACTGAGACTGACAGCGAAGACTTGCTCGCGCGCGTTCAGAATGACCTGATCGTCGTCAACGCGAACGAAGGCGACAAGGCAATCGCAAGCGTGAACGAACTGCTTGAACGAGCCGGCATTTGCATGTCGCATGGACAGGTGGATTGGGAAATCTAGCCCCGCGGATGGCTTCGGGCAAAGCAGGAAAGGAACCAAGTAGTGAGTATTGCTGAGATCAATTCGCAGGTAGATGCTAGGCTTGACGCAGTGCGCGCGACACTGGCGCGGGAGATTCGAGGCACGGGCGATGTGTGCCTCACCTGCAGCTTTCAGGCTGAGGATGTGCTCCTGACCAAGCTGGCGATTCAGTTGGACCCAACGATTCCGGTCATGTTTCTCGACACGGGTTACCACTTTGCCGAGACCTACGCGTATCGTGATCGCATTGCCCAGGAATGGCACCTGAACTTGGTCAACCTCCTTCCGGAAAAAACCGTTGCGGAGCAGGAAGCACAGTTTGGAATCCTGAATCAAACCGCGCCTGACCAATGCTGCAAACTCCGCAAGGTTGAGCCGCTCTTCAAGGCGGTTGCGGAGTACCGAGTTTGGCTTACGGGATTACGGCGTGAACAGGCACGAAGCAGAACGGCGCTCGAAGAGTCGGCCTTGTTTACACTGCCGGGTGGAAAGCAGGTATTGAAGCTTGCGCCACTGGCTGAGTGGACCACAAGGGATGTGTGGTATGCGTGCGAGCAATTGTCCATTCCGCTGCTGCCTTTGTATGAACGTGGGTACACCTCGATCGGCTGCGAGCCATGTACCTCGCTTCCACTTGATCCGAACGATCCGCGGTCGGGGCGCTGGGCCGGCCGCAAGGTTGAGTGCGGTATTCACATTCAAGCGGCGCCCGCGAGTTAAGGCACACCCGAGGGGACTGAGGCAACAACATGCAGTACGTCATTGGATTCTTCATTGCACTGTTCATCGCGCTCACAGGGGTGGGCGCTGGCACCATTACTGTGCCTGTTCTGATTCTGTTTCTTGGCGTTCCCGCTCCGGTAGCTGTGGGCATCGGCCTCATGTTCGCCACGGCGGTCAAATTGATCTTGGTGCCCGCTCAAATTGCCCGGCGCAATGTTGCCTGGCGCACGCTAGCTTACATGCTTGCCGGCGGCGTGCCGGGCGTCATCATCGGCTCGCTCTTCCTCAAGCATCTCGTCAACGTCGGCTCTCAGAACCTGTTGAACGCGATTCTGGGCGCGATTCTTGTCACAACAGCCGGCTGGCAGTTGTACTTTTCCATTCGCAATCGCAATGCGGATCCTGAAACGAAAGACCGCAGCCCGTTACTCGGCTGGCTGATGTTACCGGTGGGCGCAGAGGTTGGCTTCTCTTCTGCAGGAGCTGGCGCGTTAGGCTCGGCCGCTCTCTTGAGCCTCACCCCACTGCTGCCCGCTCAGGTCGTGGGAACTGACATTGCATTTGGTTTTATCGTGTCGCTTATCGGCAGCGGGGCGCACTGGTTTTCGCATGCGTCGAACACCGAACTGCTGTTGCAACTCATCGGCGGAGGCATAGCCGGTGCTATCACAGGAACAATTCTCAGCACACGCGTCCCCAAGCGCCCGTTGCGGTTTGCTTTGTGGATCTGGTTGCTGATTCTGGGCGGACAGTTCCTGTTCAACAGCTACCAGGTGTGGACTTCTCCGCAAAAAGCAGCAGCAGCCAGCCAGACGCATATTGCTCAGGGGAAGTAGAACTCCAATCCTGACCCGAGATTACTGCGCGACTAAGTTGAGTAGTCAGCGTTGATGTGGATGTACTCGACCGTCAGGTCGGTAGTCCAGAAGACGCAGCTCCCGTTGCCCTGGTGCAGCTGGATGTTCACCGTGAACTCCGGCTGCGCAATGTAATCATGGGCAGCTTTCTCGTCAAACTCCGGTGCGCGCCCACCGTTCTTGCAAATCGCAAGTTCGCCAAACTGAATGTCGATGCGGTCAGGGTCAATCTCGGCGCCGGAGTAGCCGATCGCTGCAACCAGCCTCCCCCAGTTGGGATCGCATCCCGCCCAGGCAGTCTTCACCAGCGGCGAGTGCGCGATGGCCTTCGCGATCTTCAAGGCATCCGTGTCGCTCGCGGCTCCTTCGATGTGCAGTTCCACAACATGCGTAATGCCTTCGCCATCGGCCACCACCTGCCGCGCCAGCGAAGTGCAAACCTGCGTCAGCGCTGCGGCAAACCCAGCATTGCCCGGTCCTACCACAGCCCCACTGGCTCCCGAGGCCAGCAGCAGTACCGTGTCGTTGGTTGATGTGTCGCCATCCACAGAGATGCGGTTGAAGCTGACCTCGATGGCCTGGAGTAGATAACTGTCCAGCACCGCGGGCTCAACCGCCGCGTCGGTCATCACGTAGACCAGCATCGTGGCGTGCGGTACCAGCCGCGGGTGAATCATCCCCGAACCCTTGCCCAGCGCCGCAATGCGGACTTCTTTGCCATCAACCTCGAGACGCGCGAATGCTATCTTCTCCACCATATCGGTGGTGAGGATGGCCTGGGCGACCTGTTCAAAATGTTCAATTTCAGAGCCAAGCGATTCTGCAAGTCCCGGCAGCACCGCAATCAGCTTCTCCGCCGGCAAGGGAACGCCGATGATACCCGTCGAAGAGGGAAAGACCTGATCAGCATCGCAACCGAAGACCTCGGCTGCAGCAGCACACGTAGCGCGCGCGGCGGCCAGGCCAGCTTCTCCCGCGGCACAGTTTGCATTGCCCGCATTGATGGCGGCAACGCGAACGCGGCCACTTGTGGCGCGAAGATGGGCCTTGTCCACAATCAAAGGAGCGGCAATCACGCGGTTGGCGGTGAAGACTGCTGCCGCTGATGCGGGCTCATCGGCGACGATCAGGGCAAAATCGGTGCGCCCGCTTTTCTTGAGTCCGGCCTTGGTGGCGCCAAAGCGGAATCCTCGAGGGATAAGCAATTCGGAGGTGTCAGACATGTCAGGCTTGATCACGGTTTCAGGGGTCAACCCATTTAATCTAGCAGGTGA
>OBLU010000198.1_pt1 | contig 57738 bp, 43 predicted proteins | sample 1518681 | NCBI WGS metagenome assembly OBLU01 (sample SAMEA3539304, study PRJEB22396) | soil metagenome | biome: tundra; feature: field; material: soil | place: USA | collected 2010-05 | depth 0.15 m | reverse complement strand
CACACCGCCCCCCACCACCATCGATATGTTCGGCGTCAATGTAACGCCAGGTCTGCCGCTGGGCGACACTCAATTCGTCTGCAACCCTCCTTCGGTGGCACTCGACGCCAATTTTCCCCAGACCTCCGTCAACCTCGGCCAAGGCAATTTCATCCCGGTCTACTCTCAGCTCGTGGCTGACGGCAGCGAGATGATCATCGTCGCCAGGAGGATTCCCGCTGTGCTCCTGTTCAACGTAAGCAACCGAACGACCTCCTCCATCCCGCTCGTCGGCAACACTGACCCGCTCTCGGCCTCCGCTTCCACGGACGGAAGCCAGGTCTATATCGCCGCTTGCGATCAGTATGCCCCTGACGGAAAAACCTGCGCCGCCGGCTCCGTGCACATCATCGACACCACCAGTCGAGGCGACTTCCAGCAAGTCCCCTATGCCAACATCAACAACAATAACAACCCCAATATGTGTAACAGCCAGGGCACAAATGCGCCGCTCTGCCTCCCCAACCTCATCGCCATCCGGCCGCAGTGATCGAAGGCCTAGCTCGTGTGGGGACGGCCGCCCTCGCGAGCCTGCCCGGTTTTGCCGAAGCCCCGAGCGAAGCCGAGGGGGAAGTCGAAGGGTCCAAGCCGAGCGCAGCTCGGCCGCGCCCGGAGAACGCCGCCACCATTCAGAACCTGCCGCGCGTAAGCTCGTGCCTCTAATTCTGATCGTTGTTGTGTGCACCAAGAAGTGGCGCACGCAAAACTGAAAAGCTTTTGCTCTAACTGAAAGCTGACAGCTGAGAGCTGACAGCCGCTTCCCTACGGCCCGACATCTTTCCCCACACTATCCAGCACGCCATTGATAAACTGCACCGACTCCGGCGTGGAAAACTTCCGCGCAATTTCGAGCGCCTCGTTAATCACAATCGCGTGCGGCGTCGCCGGATACCCCAGAAACTCCGCCACCGCTCCCCGCAGCACATTCCGGTCCACCGTCGCCATCCGGTCCATCCGCCAATGCTGCGTGTGCTTCCCGATCAGCCCGTCGATCTCCGCCAGCCGGTCGCTGGCCACGCGAAACAGATCGTCCGCAAACCCGCGCACTTCTTCTTCCACGTTGGTCCGCTCCGCCCAGAACGTCTCCCGGACAAGCTCCGGCGTCTGCTTCCCCATGTCCGCCTGAAACAACATCTGCAGAACCAGTTCCCGGGATTTGCGGCGAGTGCCCATTCAGCGGTCAGCCGTCAGCCATCAGGAAAACCATGCAACGGCTGAGGGTGACATCAGTCTACAGGACAGGTATACAGCAAGGGAGTGGAGAGTCAAGAACGAGACTTGCGTTTCCGCGGAGTTGGGGTGGCCTTGCCTTTCCTGACGGCTGATGGCTGACGGCTGATGGCTGCTTTCCTGATGGCTGACGGCTGACGGCTGACGGCTCTCTTCAGATTCGCCATCTCCACCGCCGCCAGCGCCGCCTCCAATCCCTTGTTGCCCATCTTCAATCCGGCGCGATCGATCGCCTGCTCCAGCGTCTCGCACGTCAGCACCCCAAACGCATGCGGCACCCCAGTCTCCTGCGCCGACTGCCCAATCCCGCGAGTAACCTCGTTCACGATCACGTCGTAATGCGCCGTATCGCCGCGCAGCAGGCAGCCAATGCAGATGATCGCATCGTACTTCTTCGTTTCCGCAAGCGTGCGGGCGGCTGCGGGAATTTCAAACGACCCGGGAACACGGATAATCGCGATGTCTTGGTTCTCCGCGCCGGCTCGGCGCAGGCCATCGAGAGCTCCCTGAAGCAGCCGTTCGGTGATGAAAGAGTTGAAGCGCGAGACCACGATGGCAAAGCGCTTCCCCGCCGCGTTCAGTTGCCCTTCGATCGCGGCCGCAACTTCCCCGGGCCTGCCATGAATTGTGAGGACGATTTCCCCCGGCAACTCCAGCGAAAAGCTGCGTTCATTCGTCTTAGGATTGGTCGCGTCGGAGAGCAGCTTGAACTTCCGTTTCTCGGCAATCTCAAACACCGCGTCCGGATTCGTAACCTCGATCACCAGCAGCCGGTTCACATCTTTCAATCGCTCGCGCACCTCGGCGGAATATTCCTTGGTCAGCGAGTTCAGGCTGAGCAGCGCGAGCGGCGCCGACAGGATCGCCGACCTTCCATCTTCCCCGGCCACCGCTTCAAATCCAATCGCATGCAGAAACTCCGCGAGCACCCGCAGGTCGTTCGGATCGCTCACATACCGCCCGATATGGATAGACTTCAGCATAGTTTTGATCAGGTGATCGCCCATCGGATACACATGCTTTTCAGATCACCCGATGGCCCGATCACCCGATGGCCCGATGTTTCACTTTCCCTTAAACTGCGCCGGACGTTTTTCCAAGAACGCCGCCGTCCCTTCCTTTTTATCCTCGGTAGCGCAGCAGACGCCAAACAAAGTCGCCTCCAGATACAGTCCCTCGGCCAGCGTCATCTCCATGCCCCTGTTGACCGCCTCCATCGCGTACTGCACCGCCAGCGGACCGTTCGCGATGATCTTCGCCGCAATCGCCTCCGCGCGCGGAATCAACTCCGCCGCCGCCGTCACTTCATTCACCAGCCCAATCCGATGCGCTTCCTGCGCCGTGATCGTCTCCCCCGCCAGCACTATCTGCATCGCCAGCCCCTTGCCCACCAGCCGCGGCAGACGCTGCGACCCGCCATATCCCGGAATAATTCCCAGCTTCACCTCCGGCTGCCCCAGCTTCGCGTTGTCGCTAGCGAGACGCATCGTGCAAGCAAGAGCCAGTTCGCATCCCCCGCCGAGCGCAAATCCATTGATGCACGCAATCACCGGCTTCCCCAGATTCTCAATCAGGTCCAGCACCGCCTGCCCCCGGTGCGCATACTCCTTGCCGGAGACCGCGTCCTGCTTCGCCAGTTCGCCAATATCCGCGCCCGCAACAAAAGCCTTCTCGCCCGCGCCAGTCAGGATCGCCACGCGGATCGAGGAATCATTCTTGATGTCCTGAAACGCCGTCCCCAACTCTCCCATGGTGGCCATGTTGAGCGCGTTGAGCACCTTGGGCCGGTTGACGGTGACGTAGGCGATGGAGTTTTTCTTTTCGAGGAGAATGTTTTCAAAGTTCATAGATTGGCAGCCCATGCCGAAAGTACTATTTGTATCAGGAAAATCCAGCCCCGGAGGGGCGAACTAGTTTAGCCCAGCGCATCAGCGCTGGGAAAAGTGGCAAAACGACTCCAGTCCCGGAGGGACGACCCGGTTCTCAGGCAAACTCTCTAGACTGAGCGGCGATCAACTCATCCGCCGTGATGGATTTTAGCTGATTCCAGACGTGCTGTGGGAAGGCCATTGCAGTTCAAGATGACGCAAAAAGGCCCCCGGAGGAACCGTTGGGATTTGCTCCTCACGGTCTGACGTGCAATCCGGCCCGATGGGTAAAGGTTCTCCATGCGCCGCGAGAGAGTCCACATACACACGCGCCGCTTTCGTGGCATTCCGGAGTGCTTCATTCTCGGTTTTTCCGTCCACATGAAGCCCTTTGAAAGCAGGGCAGAAGGCATGGAACGAATCGTTGTCCGGCTCCACAATCACGGTGAATTTTAAGCGCAGGCGCACGGCCTTGGCTGGCTTTCGAACCGCGCGTTTCGCTGCTGTGGCTCTCACGACAGATGCCTCTTTCCCCAAGCTCTTATGATTCACACACGCCCTTCTGGTTCGTGAACAAATCGCACGGGACGGCAATGTCGAATAACTGCTTGGCAAGCTGAACGGGATCGCGCGGACGCTTCCCTTGTGCCTGCTGTCATAGCGAAGCGGCCTTCTCCGCAACAGCGGCTCTTTCTTCAAGTTCTTCGGCTTCTCTGCTGAGTCGTTCGGCGTGATCTCTTAGCTGACGCGCTCGCATACGCAGCTTCTCAGGGGAACCTTTTTCCAGCCGAGCCTCTTGCATCCCAATAGCCTGCCACTCGCCTTTGGGCCTTAGCTTTCTCTTCATGCCGAACAAGTGTCCCACAAGCGCTCGGGGATTGGCTACTCTATGGAGATTCAAACTGAGGCACTACCCAGGGGCCGCACCAAGACCTACTACGCCCGCGAAGCCATTCTCCAGCATCTGGATGATCTCGAAGAGCCGCGAAGCGGCGTAAGAATGCAGCCCACGTCGCAAGCCGGAGGTCGAAAGCGGGAATCGACGAGCCCAGAGGGGCGGAAGAACTGAAGCAGAGCTCCCCTAAGGTTTTCTCGGAAAGCTCTCTCACGGAGAGCTGAAGAACGAAAAAGGATGTCAACCCCCCGTTTCCCCGATTTTCCCCGTATCCCACTGAATCGACAGAGAAAATAAAGTTGGAAAACTTGTCGGGTTGGCAACCATGAACTGATATAATAGAGTTAGAGATCAAACAAGAAAAGGGTGCCGGAATCCTCCCGCACCCTTTTTCATTTTTCCTCAGCAAGTAGAGCTAAGTCATTATTCCTGAATACTTTAGAAGCATGTCATTTGTTTTCAATACTTTGGAAGGAAGAGGGGGAGGGGGGTAGGCCTTACCGACAACCAACTGCAACTGCCGAACGCCACCTAACTCCTTATTCCGGAATATTTTACGAATAAGTCTTTTAAACCCAAAGATTTAGAAGGATTTTTCTCCTAACTCTATGATTCCAAAGACCGAGGTATTAAATTTTTTTCGCTATATTTCCAGCGTGGCCCTAGTCCAAGGCTCCAAAGACTCGCCAGTAACTCATTTGTTATGAATACTTTGAGTATAACCAGTTTAAACCGAATACTTTACAGACAAATGGGGGGAGGGGGGTACCTCTGCAATCTGACCTCGAACCTCTGCAATCCTAGAACTTTCCCGCCACCGGCTTCTCCGGGTTTGAATAATCATAAAACCCGCGCCCCGTCTTCTTCCCATACCACCCCGCCATCACCAGCCGCTTCAGCAGCGGAGGCGACGCGAAGCGCCGCTCCTTGAACTCGTCATACATCACATGCGTAATGTAATAAGTCGTATCGAGGCCGACAAAATCGAGCAGCGCAAACGGCCCCATCGGATACCCGCAGCCGAGCTTCATTGCGTTATCGATGTCCTCGATCGACCCCACGCCCTCTTCATACGCCCGAATCGCATCCAGCAGATACGGCACCAGGAGCCGGTTCACGATGAACCCCGTCTTGTCCGACGTCCGCACCGGAACCTTGCCCAGCTTCTGCGCGAACTGGTAGGCCGCGTCGTACACGGCAGGAGCGGTGGCAATCGTCTTCACCACCTCCACCAGCTTCATCAGCGGCACGGGATTAAAAAAGTGCAGCCCAATGAATCTTTCCGGGCGTTTAACCGCCGTCAAAAGCTCGGTCACCGAGATGGAAGAAGTATTCGAGGCAAAGATCGCATCTTTTTTTACGATGCCATCGAGCGACGCATACATCTTCTTCTTTTCCTCGACGTTCTCGATGATGGCCTCGATGACGATGTCGCAATCGGCGAGGTCTTCGCGTTTGGTCGTGCCCTTAAGCCGTGCCCGAATCTCGTCCTTCTGCTGCGGAGTGATCCCGCCCTTCTCCACCGGCCGCTCGGCAAACTTAGCCAGCGACTTCTCAATCCCGGCAAAGCCCTTGTCGAGATACTTCTGCTCAACTTCGAGCACAGTAACGTCGAAGCCAGCCGTCGCGCAGACTTGCGCGATGCCGGACCCCATCAAGCCACAACCGAGTATGCCGACTTTCTTGATTTCCATAGCGGTCCTTTTCCACCACCAAGGACACTAAGTATCACGAAGGAAACCATCTCAATAAACCTTCGTGCCCCTTCGTGACCTTTGTGGTTAACGCTCTCCTCCGTGTCTCCGTGGCGAAAACACTCACTGAAAGCTCTCCACCACCATAGCAATCCCCTGCCCGCCGCCGATGCACGCCGTTGCCAGCCCGTACTTCTTCTTCCGTCGCCGTAACTCATACAGCAGCGTGATCACCAACCGAGTCCCAGTCGCCCCCAGCGGATGCCCCAACGCAATCGCTCCGCCGTTTACATTCACTTTTTCGCGATCGAGTCCCAATTCTTTCTCCACCCCCAGATACTGCGCCGCGAACGCCTCGTTCACTTCGATTAAATCGATGTAATCCAAAGTCAGTCCCGCGCGCTGCAGCGCAATCTTCGTGGCCGGAACCGGACCGCGCCCCATCAGCTTCGGCTCGACGCCCGCAATCCCCCAATTCACAATCCGTCCCAGCGGACTCAGATTTCTTTTCTGCGCCTGCTCCAGCGACATCACCACCACCGCCGCCGCGCCATCCACAATCCCGCTGGCATTGCCCGCCGTCACCGTCCCGTTCTTCCCAAACGCGGCGCGCAGCTTCGCCAGGCCCTCGATCGTTGTCTGCGGACGCCGGTGATCGTCCTCGGTCAGCATCTCTCCCGTCGCTTCGCCTTTTGAATTCCGCAGCGGAACCGGCGTGAGCTCTTCCTGCAATCGCCCCGCCTTATACGCCGCATCGGCCGCCTGCTGCGAGCGCAGCGCGAACTCGTCCTGCGCCTGCCGCGTGATTCCCTGCTGCTCGCCATATAACTCCGCCGTATTCGCCATGTACAGTCCGCAATGCGAATCGAGCAGCGCCACCATGAGCGAATCTTCCAGCTTCCCGCCCGGAGCCAGCGTGAATCCATCGCGCCCACGGATCACGAACGGCGCCTGCGACATCGATTCCATCCCGCCCGCCAGCACGATCTTCGCTTCTTCGGTCTGGATCATCTGCGCCGCGCTGACGATCGACTGCATCCCCGACCCGCAAAGTCGATTTACTGTCAGCGCCGGAGTCTCAATCGGCAAGCCCGCCCGCAAACCCACGTGCCGCGCTCCATACAGTGCGTCGCTCGTAGTCTGCTGCGCGTTTCCGAACACGACATGATCGAACTCTTTCGCATCGATCGCCGCGCGCTCGATCGCAGCCTTCGCCGCCACCGCGCCCAGTTCCTGCGCCGTGTAATCTTTGATCTTTCCGCAATAGCGTCCAAAGGGCGTGCGCGCCCCACTGACAATGGCAATGTCTCCAGGTTTCAACATGAGTCCCACCGAGATAAAAGATTGCGCTGGCCTAAGGCCAACCTGTGAGTTTAACAGCAGGGAAAGAACAGCACCACAGAGGGGAGCGGCAGTCGTTGGTCGTTAGTCGTTAGTCGTTAGTCGTTCGCTGTTCGCTCTTCGCTGAACAGTTTGGGTTTGACCGTCTCGAAGAAATCAGGGAGGCCGCCAGACGAAGTCCCGCCAGGATTTTCTCCGCGCACTCCGCGTCCTCTGCGGTTCAATTCTTGGATTTTCTCGGCGTCTCGGCGGTGAAAAGCGATTACGCCACCGCCGCGGATGTCGCGAACTGCGGCGCCTGACTCACAATGTTCCCCGCGCCCTGCGCCACCGCCAGCTCCATCGCATGATCGGCGCGGTTGGCCACTTCGGTCACAATGTCCACCGGATCGAATTGCTGCCGCATCACCGCCTGCGCCAGCCCCGCGCTGAACTCGACTCCCTGGTCCTTACCCGGGAAACGCACTTCCGCCAGCAGCCGCCGCAATTTCTGCACTGCCAGCAGCGCTTCTTTTTCGCCCGTGTCGCCGAGCACCAGCGCGACCGTCGTCGCCTCATAGCGGAACGCCAGATCGTTCGTCCGGATGTTCGCGGAAAACAGCTGCCCGATCTGCTCCATCACCGCCGTCACCGCCTGCTCGCCATATTCCTTGATCAGCGCGTTGCGCCGTCCAAACTGCATCAGCACCACCGTCACCGCCGTCCCCTGCTGCAACCCCCGCCGGGTTTCCGCCTGCAGAAGGTCCAGATACGAAGCCCGCTTCAGCAACCCCGATTTCTCGTCCGTCACCGAAAGATTTTTCACCAGCCGCCGCAGTCCGGCGTTGTTGAGCGCAATCAACACCTGGTCGCTCAACGTCCGGATCACCAGCACCTCCGAAGCCTGCCACACCCGGCCCGTGTTCTGGGTCAGGATGAGCACTCCGATCTGGTCGTTGCCTTCGGTCAGCGGCAGAGCCAGCAGCGATTCGATCTGCAACTCCTCGACCGCGCTGCGCACGCCCAGCAACTCCGGAGCGTTTCTCGCATCGCCCATCGTCACCGTGCCTCGCGCCACCGCCAGATCCTGCAGCGTTTCCACCAGGCGAACCAGCGCCGCCGAACTCGCCGGAATCAGCCCCTCCATGTGATATTCCTGCGCGCTCGACGGCGGCAGACCTGGTTTGCGCAGGGCCGCAATGCAACGCGCCGTCCGCCAGTTCGCGCCGATTTCGTTGGCCGCCGTTTTTAGAACGCCTTCCGCGTTCCCCTGGTGGTAAAGCTTGCGCGTGATTTCCGCCACCCTCGCCAGACTGCTGACATCGGCCGCCTCGCCGGCCGCAGCCGTCGCTGCTGCCGACGCTGCCTGATCGCCACTTGCCGCCGCCGGCGCCGAAGCGGCCGTCGTCGTTGCCTTCGCATACTGCGGTTCGATGCCGGCCGCTATGTACAGCCGCTGCAGTTCCTGGTTGCGCTCTTCCTCACGCGGAAACAGTTCCTGAATGCGCTGCAAACGCTCGATCGCCTTCGAGCGCATCCCGTACTGCACCAGAATCTCGGCTTGCAGCATCAAATCCTGCAGCGCGGCCGCTCCCAACGTCGGTTCCTGAACCTTGACTTCCTGCTCTTCTTTCTTCACCGTCGCCGCGAACCGTGCTGCGATTACGTGGAAGCGCTGATCGTCGATCTTGCCCCGCAGCGCCTCCAGCCGTGTCTGATGTCCCGGCTCGTACGGATCCACTTCCGCCGCCCGGTCCAGACACTCGCCCGCTTTCTGGTAATCGTGCTTCGTGCAATACAGATCAAACAGCTTCAGCAGCGCCTGCGCGTAGTCCGTTTCACGGTTCGACGCGTTAAACAGCTCCGCCAGAAATTCCAGCATTTCCGCCGACGGACGGTGCGACGCCAACAGTTCCTGCATCGTCGTGATGAACGATCGCCGTTCCCCACGCCGCCGCTGGAAAGCTTCCAACTTCCGCGCCAGCGCGACCGCCTCCGCATCCAGTTCGGAATCGATCATCTTTCCGATTAGGCTCACCACCTGATGCATTCGCGCCGGGTTCTGCTCGAATATCTGCCAGATCAACGGCTCGCTATCCACGCACCGGCCCGCCGACAGCAGCGCCTGCGCATACAGATCGCGCAGCTCAAGCGATGCATCTCCGGAATGCACCAGCGGCTCGAAAATAAAAATCGCCGCTCCCGACTCGCCCCGCGACAGCAAGCTCTTGCCATAGGCCACCGCGATCTTCGAATCCGTCGGATTTTCCGTGTAAGCCCGCTCAAACCACTGGCTGGCGTTTCCGCCCGCAGTTTCCACCAGCTCCGCCAATTGCAAAAAAGACTGCGACGCCATCACGTGCTCGCCCAGTTCCGCCGCCAATTCCGCCACCCGCAAATGGTTGGGCTGCGATGGTTCCAGACTCACAATCCGCCGCAAAACCAGCAACCCTTCTTCTTGCTTTCCCTGCCGCTGCAAGTCTTCCAGCGCATTTTCATACGTCCCGATCGCCAGCTTCTTGTTGGAGTGCTCCAGCAGTTGCCCAAAGCGCACTTTCTGTTCCCACGCCGGGTTGGTGTATCGTGCTAGCTTCTTGTAGGTCAGGCTCGCTCGCGTCGCATCCGTCGCGGCCACTTGCCGCTCAAACAACTCTCCCAGCAGCCGCACCGCCTGCGCCCCCTTATTTAAAGAGAGACACAGGTCCGCCGCCACCTGCCGCACATTGTCGTTTTGCGGATCGCTTTCCAGGATTTGCAGGTATTCCGCCAGCGCGTCGGCCGTTTTTCCCTTCTGCAAAAGCTTCTCCGCCTTTTCGACGCGGCGGGCTATTTCGGCACGAATAGGATTTTCCGGCATGGGCGGTCTTGGGACAGAGGGTTCCACCTTGATTCTAGGATTCACCAATCGCACCAGCAACGCGGTTCCCCCGCTCTGTAATTACGAAAGTCATGCAATCAGCTCGCTCCCCAGTCTGCTGGACGGAAAAAACTACTCAAATCGCAGATTTCAGGCCAGAGACACGGGCCGGAGAAGCGGAGAAGCAGAGAGGCAAAGAAGCAGAAGACTGGAGTTTTCCACCGCCCAAGCCGATCTCTAATAGATTGAGGCGTAGTGTCTCTCCACGACTGATGGCTGCAGCAGTCAATTTCGATCTGCGTCGCCGCTCCCGCCTACGCGAGTTCGCGAGCCTCCGCCGACTTTGGTTCGTGGGCCTTCTCTTCGCCGCCCTCATCACCGCCCAGGCGCTGGGCTTCCTCGTGCTCGGAACCGGCCGGTCGGGCCGCGGTCTTTCCGAGTCCATCCTTGTTCTTGATAGTCTTCTGGCCCTCGCTTGCGCCTGGATTGCATTCCGTCGCGCCCAAGGCATTACTGCCCTGTTCTGGTTTCTGTTCGGCGCCGTACTGGTGGTTTTGCTGGTTCCTACAGCCCTCCAGACCTACGACACCCTGTTCGACCAAACCATCTTGTTGGATTCGACCCGGCGCCTGCTCTACTGCCTCTATGGCGCCCCCATCCTGATGATGCTCTTGCTTCCGGAGACGCATCGGCGCGCCCGTGTCAAGTCCGAGATCTTTCTCGATTTCTTTCAGGTCGCGATCGTCGTTGGCCTCATCTACTCCACCTTCTTCTTTCTCCCGGCGCAGCGGATGTTACCCGCCGATGCGCTCCTGCGCAACCTCAGCATCAGCGACGCGCAAAGCTTGCTCCTCCTGGTCGCAGTCTTGGTGCGTCTGCAATTCGCCCGCGTCGCCAGCACTCGCAATCTGTTGCTTCGCTTAGGGCTCTTCCTGCTGGTCTGCGCGGTCGCAACCTTCATCGGGGACTGGATCGAGCTGCACCACTATGTGTCCGCCGCCGCATGGTTCAACCTGGGCGGGGCCATTCCTCAGGTTGCCGCTGGGCTCATCGCCCTCACTTGGGCCCCTTCCCCCGAACCCCAATCCGCTCCGGAGCCCCCGAATTTCCTCAGCTTCCTCGGCATCAACCTGGTCCTCGTAACAATGCTCTGCTGCATCAATTTGCTGATGGACCGCTGGAAACAGGCATACGGAGAAGCTCTCACAGACGTGGCCATCGCCGCATCGCTTCTCGCTTTCACGTTCCGGTTGGCCCTCACCCAGTTCCACCAGCAACAGGAAATCGCCCAGCGCAAGGCCGCGCAGAAGCAAGTGACTGACTCGCACCAGAAAGTCCGTCGCCTGCTCGACAACGCCCGCCGCCAAACTGCCGAAATCACCCAGATCAGCGAACTCGGAAGCCTTCTCCAGGCCTGCACCTCCAGGGAAGAAGTCTTTCGCCTCATGCCGGAGCGCTTGCGCCGTCTGTTTCCAGGCGCCTCCGGCTCCATCTCACTGCTCAGCGCCTCCAGAAACCGCGCCGAGTCCGTCGCCGAATGGGGGGTCTGTCCGACCGACAAGATCTTTTCTCCCGAACAATGTTGGGCTCTTCGCCGCGGATGCACCCATGCTCATCCCGGTGGACGCTCCGCCCCGCGTTGCTCTCACCTGCTCGGGGAAGGTCCTTCGGTCTGTATTCCTCTCATCGCCAACGGCGACACATTCGGAACGCTGACCATCCAGAATGACGATCCCCTATCCCCCATTTCCGCCCCAGACGGTGACTCCGCCGCCTTCGCTCGCCGCCGCCATCTCGCCGCCGCCGTCGCCGAACACATCGCTCTCGCGGTGGCCAACCTTAACCTCCGTGAATCTCTCCGCCTCCAATCCGTCCGCGACCCGCTCACCGGCCTTTACAACCAGCGCTACATGCAGGAGTTCCTCGATCACGAACTTCACTCCGCTCGCCGGAAACACCGACCCCTCGCCGTCATGATGCTAGATCTCGACCACTTCAAACGCTATAACGACAACTTCGGACACTCCGCCGGCGACAGGGTCTTAGCCGCTGTCGGCGAGATTCTTCTGCGTTGCGTGCGCGCCGACGACGTTGCCTGCCGCTACGGTGGCGAAGAATTCGCCCTCATCTTCCCCGAGTGCTCCCTCCTCCAGGCTGCCGCCCGCGCTGAGGAAATCCGCAAGCGCCTCAAGGAACACTGCACTCAGCACAACGACGAGGCTACAGAAGCTCTTACTGTCTCGATCGGCGTCGCCGCCTTCGATGAAACCACCGATCGCGTCGATCTCCTCCTCAATTTCGCCGACGACGCGCTCTACCAGGCCAAGCGCGCGGGTCGCGACCGCGTCGTCACCGCCCGCCCCGCACCCGCTTTGCCCGAATCAAATTTCACCGAAACGGTTCCGGCCACAGCCGCCTCGACCAAGACAACCTAGCCAACGCTCGTTTGTGGACGCTCGCGTGGGGACGGGGCTTTGCCCCGTCCAAGCCGAGCGCAGCTCGGCCTCGCCGCATCCACCTTTTCCCCGCCACGAAGCCCCCGCTTCTGATATACGAATACGAGCCCTCATGCCCGCCCCATCCTCCAACCCCGAGTCCGGCCTCCGCCACCAACTCACCGCCGGACAAATGACCATGGTCGCCGTCGGCGGTTCCATCGGCACCGGACTCCTCCTCGGCACCGCCGCCGCCATTGAACTCGCCGGACCCGCCGTCATCCTCAGCTTCGTCCTCGCCGCCTTCATCAGTTGGACCGTCGCCCTCGCCCTCGGCGAACTCGCCAGCACTCATCCCGCCGCCGGTTCCTTCGGCGTCTATGGCGACCTCTACCTCAACCACTGGGCCGGATTCATTTCCCGCGCGGGGTACTGGCTCGCCATCGCCGTCTCCATCGGAGCCGAGATGGTCGCCTCCGCCACCTACATGCAGCTCTGGTTTCCACGCGTACCCGCCATCCTCTGGGTCTTCGCCTTTTCCGCATTCCTTCTCTCCATCAACTTCCTAGCCGTCCACAGCTACGGACGCTTCGAATTCTGGTTCGCCATGATCAAGGTCGCCGTCATCGCCACCTTCATCGCGCTCGGCGCCGCCCTGGTCCTCACCGGACAAGCCGCTCCCCAATACACCGCCCAAGGCGGATTCTTCCCGCTCGGACCCGCCGCCCCGCTCCTCGCCATCACCTTCGCCATCTACACCTTCGGCGGCGTGGAATTCGTGGCCGTAGCCTCCGGTGAATCCACTTCCGCCACTGCCATCGCCCGCGCCGTTCGCATGACCTTTCTTACCCTCACCTTCCTTTATCTCGGAGCCATCATCATCCTCGTCGGCATCATGCCCTGGAACCGCGCCGGCGTCACCGAAAGCCCCTTCGTCACCGTCTTCCGCTCCGTCAGCCTCCCCGGCGCCGCTCACTTCATGAATTTCGTAGTCCTGACCGCCGCGCTCTCCGGAGCCAACGCCGCCCTCTACATCTCTTCCCGCATGCTCTTCTCTCTAGCCCGCACCGGATGGGCTCCCCGCGCGCTTGGCCGCCTCAGCACAAAAGGCACTCCGACCCTGGCCCTGCTCGTCTCCTCTTACGGAATCGTCGTCGCCCTCGTGCTCGAACGCTGGGCCCCAGCCAAAGCCTTCGAGTACATTCTCCGCGGCGCCTTCTTCGGCATGATGCTCTCCTGGATCATCTCCCTAGCCGCCCACATCAACTTCCGCCGCCAACTCACCGCAGCCCAGTCCGCCGAAATTCCCGCCCGTTCACCTCTAGGCAGATGGGGATCCATCATCGGCCTGGTCGTAGTCCTGGCATCCATCGCCAAAACCTGGTGGGACTCCCGCATCAACCTGATCGCCGGACTAACTTTCCTGATCGCCCTAACCATCCTCTACTTCGTCCTGCGCCCAAACACGGTCCAGAACGACTAAACCATCTGCCCTCAATAGTTCCAAATCGGGAAAGATCGCACCTGCCCTTCCGAGTTATTGGCCCAAATTTTGTATTGATAACTCCTATTTTTTTCTGGTATAGTCAGCAAGTTTACGGGTCCCATCTGGACGGCGGGACGAACCTGGACTTCCCTACCTGTGCGACTCCTGTCGCGATTAGTTCCCGGCCGCTCTGTTCCCCCGAAACGAAGGAGCATCTGTGACTTCCGCTCAAAAAAGATTCAACGTCCTTTCAGGCAGTGAACGTAAACTCGTCCGCGGTGCCCGCCTGATCCACAATTCGCATCCGGACCAAACCATTGAGGTCTCCATTCGCATCCGCTCGAAATTGGAGGCGAAGCGCGAAGAGTTTAAGAGTGCCCTCGCAAAACCCGGTTTCAAGCACATGTCGCGTGCCGACTACGAAAAAGCCCACGGCGCCGATCCTGCCGATCTCGACAAAATCAAGAAGTTCGCCCAGGAATACGGGCTAAAGGTGCGCGAAACCGGCACCGAGCTCGCGCGTCGGACCGTAATGCTGTCAGGAACCGTAACCGATCTCCAAAAGGCCTTCCACGTCGAACTCAAAGAGTACAGCCACCCCAAAGGAAATTTTCGCGGCCGTGTCGGCACCCTCAGCGTGCCGGCCGACTATTCGGACATCATCACGGGAGTGTTCGGGCTCGACAACCGGCCTCAGGCAGAACCACATTTCAGGCGCATGCCGCCGAGCGTCGGAATTAAAGCCCACACCGCCTCCATCTCGCATGATCCCAATGAAGTGGCCCAGATCTACGACTACCCGGCAGGAGACGGAACTGGCCAGTGTATCGGGATCATTGAGTTAGGCGGCGGCTTTCAGATGGATGACCTGAGCAACTATTTCAGCTCACTCCATATCAACCAACCGCAAGTCATCTCCGTGTCCGTCGATGGCGGCGCCAATAGTCCAAGCACTCCGGACAGTGCTGACGGCGAAGTCATGCTCGACATTGAAGTGGCCGGCGCGATTGCTCCGGCTGCGAAGATCGTCGTCTATTTTGCCCCAAACACAGATCAGGGTTTTCTAGACGCGATCACCACCGCCGTGCACGACAGCGCCAATCAACCCTCGGTCATTTCCATCAGCTGGGGCAGTGCCGAGTCGAATTGGAGCACTCAGGCGCTCACTAACTTCGACGAAGCCTTTCAATCGGCAGCGGCGATGGGTGTGACCGTCTGCGTCGCCTCGGGTGACAATGGTTCTTCGGACGGAGTCAATGACGGTAACAACCACGTTGATTTTCCGGCTTCCAGTTCGTTCACACTCGCCTGCGGTGGCACCACACTGCAAGCTTCGAACGGACATATTGTCGACGAAGTAGTGTGGAACAACCAATCGGCTGGAGGAGGAAGCACCGGCGGCGGGGTGAGCGACGTGTTCCCCCTTCCAACTTGGCAGGATGGTTTCGGTGTTCCGCTGCCAGCAGTTCAGGGTGGCGGCCGCGGCGTACCCGACGTCTCCGGCGATGCCGACCCCAGCACCGGCTATAACATTCTCGTCGATGGCGAGAGTGCTGTCTTCGGTGGCACCAGTGCGGTGGCGCCTTTATGGGCCGCGCTGGTGGCGCGAATGAATCAGAAGATCGGAAAACCGGTCGGTTTCCTGAACCCGTTAATCTACGCCCAGGCCGTTGAAACATCCGGATTTCACGACGTAACACAAGGCAACAACGGCAAGTTTAGCGCGGCTGAGGGATGGGACCCATGCACTGGACTTGGCAGTCCCGACGGAGCCCAGTTGTTAGCAGCGCTTAACGGAAGGCTCTCACAGGCAGCTTAAGACCACCTGGGGGCGAGCTTCGCCCGCCCCCAATTCTCTAAATCGCTCGCGTAGGGGCGGACGCCCTCGTCCGCCCAGCCGAGCGAAGCTCTGCACCGCTCTTAATCTCCGTCGTTCTAAATGCCCGCTCTCTCGAAAAGCTAAAAGCTGTCCCCAGATTACAATGACCTTCATGCCCGACGATCTCCTGCGATACCGCTTCCAGTTTCCCATCCTCGAGCGCACCAACTACATGATCTCCAACTCCCTCGGAGCCATGCCTCGCGCCGTTTACGACGCGCTCCATGCCTACGCCGATATGTGGGCAACGCGCGGCGTTCGCGCCTGGGAAGAACGCTGGTGGATGCTCGCCCTCGAAGTGGGCAACGAACTCGGCGCCCTGATGAACGCGCCCAAAGATTCCGTCTCTCTCCACCAGAACGTCACCACTTGCCAGGCCGTGGTGGCTTCCTGTTTCGACTTCAGCGGCAAGCGCAACAAAGTCGTTTACAGCGACCTGAACTTTCCCTCCGTCATGTATTTCTGGGAAGCGCAGCGCCAGTACGGCGCGCAGGTGCACATGGTCAAGACCGACGATGGCGTCATCGTCCCCACCGATCGCCTGCTCGAGGCCATCGACGAGCAAACTCTGATCGTGCCCATCTCTCACGTTATTTTTCGCAGCTCTTACATTAACGACGCCAAATCCATCATTGACAAAGCGCACAAAGTTGGAGCCCACGTCGTCCTCGACACTTTCCAGTCTCTCGGCACCGTCCCCGTTGACATCCAGTCTCTCAACGCCGACTTCGCCTGCGGAGGCGTTCTCAAGTGGCTCTGCGGCGGTCCCGGCGTGGCCTACCTCTACGTCCGCCCCGACCTCGGCAACAAATTGGAGCCGAAGCTTACCGGATGGTTCGCGCACCAGAATTCTTTTGCCTTCGAAACCGGCCCCATCCGCTATGCCGATCCTCCGTTCCGATTCATGAACGGAACTACGCACATTCCCGCAATCGAAGCGGCGCGTCCAGGTCTCAAAATTATTCAGGAAGTTGGCGTAGAAAAAATCCGCGAGAAATCCAAACGCCAGACCGCCCGCCTCATCGAGCTCGCCGATCAGCAAGGATGGCGCGTCAACACTCCCCGCGATCCCGAGCAACGCGGCGGCACCGTCTCCATCGACATGCCCGATTCCCAACAGGTGAGCCGGGATCTCCTCGCCCGCGACATCCTCGTAGACTGGCGTCCCAAAGCCGGAGTCCGCTTCTCGCCGCACTTCTATAACACCGACGCCGAAGTAGACGCAGCCATGGCAGCGGTAGCAGACATTCTGAAAGCTCGCGCGGTGACTGCATAGTTAGGAGACAAGGTTAGTAGAGACGAGGCTCGCCTCGTCTCCGCTGCAATCGCGGTTAGTAACAGTTACTTCCGTAAGCCCATCCTGCCACTTTCTCCGTGTCGTTCTTGAAGTCTCTTCCTTATCCTCATATCAGATCATCCGAGGCAATCCAGGAAAGCACTGTGACCGTCTGCCTTTCTTTCTTCATCCCGATCAACTACCTCACGATTCTTTCATCGATAGCGATTGCCGGTGGTTTGTACTTTTTCTTTCTCGGATTCCATCTGCTCGCCCGCAAGCGCTTATTGCTTACCACCCCAACCTCCAAAATTCGCAGCGCCGCTATGGGACTGGTCGAGGTCACCGGCGCGGCGGCCGGTCCTTACACAATGTCGGCGCCCATCACCGGCAAGCCTTGCTTTCTCTACCACACCACGGCCTGGCAGCAACGCGATGGCAAGAAGGAGGAATGGGAAAAAATTGCAGATGAAACTCTGCACCTGCCCTTCTTCATCGACGACTCTACCGGCCAGTTGCTCGTCGAACCTCTCGGAGCCGATCTCGACCTGCACCGCGACTTTCGCGAAGAATACGCCGCATCGTTGTTCTCCTCAAATTTGGATGACGTTCCGCCGCGCGTCAGCGTTTTTCTTTCGCGCCACGGCATCGTTCCGGGCCGCCGCCTGCGCATCGAAGAGCGCTCGATCAAGCCCGAACAGGCGCTCTTCATCGCCGGAACTCTCACGGAAAATCCGGGCGTTCAGGTGCGGCCGCTTTCACCGCGCAGCGACGCGCGCAACCCAGCGCCAAACAATTATTCGGAGCAGCTTCCTGCCCCGCAGATCATCCGACTTGCCGCTGGCGCGGCGGCTTCCTCCAGTCAACAAATGGGCCAGCAGGCGAAAATTGCGGCCGCTCTCACTCGCGCCGGCATTACCAAACCAGCGGCGTGGTCCGCCGCCGGAGTCCCGTACCAAAGCGTAGCCGTCGAAGAGAACGCGCCGCCCGCGACCATTTCGGCCCGCTCCGAAGTGCGCCTGCATGAAGCGCCTCTGGGCGAAGACCAGCCCGCGTCATCCGACTTCAATCTCACTCCGCCCGTCGTGTTGATGAAAGGCGCGAACAATCCTACGTTCGTGATCTCCTTCCGCAGCCAGAAGGAATTCGTCAGTGCGCTCGCCTGGAAATCCGCTGCCATGGTCTGGGGAGGCGCCGCCATCACGCTGCTCGGCCTCTACATGCTGCTGGCGCAGATGGAGTTGCGGTAGCCGCCCGTGGCGAAGTGGCACCGCTCTTGAACTTCCACTCAGGCTTTATGAAAGGTGTCGGCCTCGGCGAAGGCAGTAGCTAACTGCTCAACGCCAAGTGCGAACCGCTAATTTAGAATGTCCCTTGTGACCGAATCCGTCCGGATCGGGATTCTCGGCGACTTCAATCCCGAATTCCGTTCCCATCACGCGACCAACGATTCGCTCCAGCACGCCGCTCGGAAGCTCCAACTCAAAGTGGAATCAGCCTGGCTTCCGACGCCTTCGCTTCTCGAGCCCCGCGCCGCCGCCACCCTCGATTCCTTCGATGGCCTGTGGGCCTCCCCAGGCAGCCCCTACAAGAGTTTCGACGGCATGCTCAAAGGCATCGAGTTCGCCCGCGTTCACGACCGGCCATTTCTCGGCACCTGCGGAGGCTTTCAGTACACGCTCATCGAGTGCGCCCGCAACGTGCTCGGCGTCCACGACGCCACCACCGCCGAACAAGATCCCCACGCCAGCAACATCGTCATCTATCCCGTCGCCTGCGCCCTTCCCAACCGCGATCCGAACGCCCCCAAGCTTTCCGGAAAAGTGAACGAGATCCGCCTCCGTCCCGGCTCCTATCTAGCGTCGTTTTATGGAAAAGAAACGATCGAGGAAGAATTCTTCTGCAACTACGAACTCAACCCTGAGTTCGAATGGATGGCGATGGAAGCGGGCTTTCCGGTCGTAGCCCGCGGCTCCAAGGAAGAATGCCGGGCCATCGAGTCGCCCGCCCACTTGTTTTTCATCGCGACGCTGTTCCAACCGCAACTTGCGTCCCGCGAGGACAACCCGCATCCGCTGATCATGGCATTCGTGCAGCACGTCGACGACTTTCGCCGCAAACGGCTGGACGACTCCATCCTCACGTGAGGGTGCGCGTTGCCTCCGAAGAAGCGCTTCAGTCCGCAACGTATGAGGCGCAACGATTACTACGAAAGTCTGCAGTCGAGTCAATGACCGACGCCCTCCGCCCAAGCGGAGCTTGGACGGACCACCCACCGCGGATCAAGCGGTAGTAACCTCTCCCCTTCGTGCCCCGCTGTGGGCCGCAGATTGCTTTCGGAATCGTGCAGGACATTTCCGTTTCTTACATCGCTCTAATCGAATCGGACCCACCGAAGAGTGCGGCTAAAACGCCTTGCCAGGAAAAATGGGGAGTGACAGCCATCTCGGAAAATTCTCACAAGGCGGAATAGTTCGGGCATTTCGAAAAGCCTACGACAACCAGGGACTCCACTCGAAAGGACACACTGCAAATGCCGTTAATGACTTGGACAGACAAACTGGGCGTGGGCGTTAAGGTGTTAGACGACGACCACAAGAAATTAATCGACCTGCTGAACCGGCTGGATGACGGAATGAAGAAGGGCCAGGGCAAGGAAACCCTCGGAAAGGTTCTGGATGGATTGGTAAGTTACACCAAGTTCCACTTCGCCCGCGAAGAAGAGTTCTTTGCCAAAACCGGCTATCCCGCGGCGACGCACAAGAAAGAACATGACGACCTGGTAAAGCAGGTTTTGGAATTGCAAGCGCGGTACAAGAGCGGCGAGCTTGCACTCTCGCTGGAAACCGTGGATTTCGTCAAGAATTGGCTGATCAATCACATTCAAGGCTGCGACCAAAAGTACGGGCCACATCTCAACGCCAAGGGAATTCACTAGCACCGTGACCGCGCCATGAATTATGCGGTGGAGGGACGGGCGTCTCGCCCGTCCAGCCGGACGGCGACGCCCGGCTCTCCACCAGCAAGCTTGGATCGATAGCAGTAACAAATCATGCGGTACTGGTGGCGTGGTCCCGCAAATTCGCGCACAAGTTCGGGTCGTCATCTTGAGCGAAGCGAAAGACCTATGCATTGCAGCGTTCAAATCCATAGGTCCTTCGCTTCGCTCAGGATGACAGTGTGGATTTATGCCACGAAATGCAGCGGGCTTACACGCCCAGGCCGGAGCCTAGGAGGCTGTAGAGCAGGATGGCGAGCACGATCAGGGTGAAGGCTACGTACATGCGATCGCGTTCGATGGCGAATCCCACGACGGAGAAGGCTACGCGAGCGATGGGGGTGGCGATGAGGAGGAGCAATCCGAGTTGGATTAGGCCTCGGCCCCGGCCGTTGATGACGCTTTGGATGACTCCGGGGATGGTGCGGAATTCGGAAGGCTCGCCGCGAAAGATGCGGTAATCGGCGGGCTCGTGCGCGTGGCGGTAGAGGTAGATACACGCTCCCCAGAGGACGACAGCCGCCGAGAGCAGGACTCCGGCGCGCAACAGATTGCCTAGGATGACCTCGAGGCGGCGATCTCTCCACGGTTGGGGTTGGAACGGCTGCGGTTGGCGCGCTAGCGCTTGGGCGTTAGGCATCAAATTTTCCCCCAGAATCCGTTGTAGAGCATTTGCAATCCTAAAACGAGAATCACCACGCTGAAAACGAGGCGCAGCGATTTGGTCTCGGCTTTGACCAGAATGCGGCTGCCGAGTAAGGATCCGGCGAGGACTCCTAACATGACGGGCATGGCGAGGCCGGGATCGACGTATCCGCGGCCGAGGTAAACACCGGCGCTGGCGGCGGCGGTTACTCCGATCATGAAGTTACTGGTGGTGGTGGAAACTTTGAAGGGGATCCGCATGGCCTGATCCATGGCGAGTACTTTGACGGCTCCGGAGCCAATGCCGAGTAATCCGGAGAGCGCGCCGGCGCCGAACATGAGGCTGAAGCCGGTGGGAACGTGCTGCACGTTGTAACTGCGCGGGCCTTCCAGGTCGGGGAAACTGCCGTTCATCCGCAGACGGGTGGCGAGCGGATCTGGGGGCAGGTTGCGCTGGTCCAACGGGCGCGGCTTGCGGGAAAGATACGCCGAGTAGAGCAGGACAGCGCCGAAGATGATCGCCAAGGCGCTGGTCGGGATGCGGGTGGCCAGGAAGGCTCCGAGCAACGCGCCGAACGTGGTGGCGATTTCCAAGAACATGCCGATGCGAATGTTGGAGAATCCTTCTTTCACATAGGAGGCGGCGGCGCCGGAAGAAGTCGCGATCACGGAGACGAGCGAGGCTCCGATGGCGTAGCGGATATCCACGTGAAAGAAGATGGTGAGCAGGGGCACGAGGACGACACCACCACCGAGGCCGGTGAGCGATCCGAGAAGTCCCGCGACGAAGGAGACGATCGCCACGACGGCGGTGAATTCCAGGATAGTCATTGAATTTCTCATAGGTTAACATTTCTTTTCTTAAGCGGATCGGAGATCAATCGCTGGCGAGGGACGGAATTTATATGAAGACGACGAAGCGGATGGTGCTGGCGACGATCGCCATGGCGATTTTCGCGGCGGCGATGGTGAGCGCCACTTTGGCTGAAGCCGAGCAGCAACCGACGCCGGAGCCGGCGACGTCTGCGGAAACGCAGGCTGCACCGACGACGGCTACGACCGCGGTAGAGGGCAGCAGCGCTTCCTCTCACAAATCGTCGTACACGATCGAAGTGAGCGGATCGAAGCAGTGGATGGATACGAACATCGACTTGCGCGGCGGCGAGAAGTTGCAGATCACGGCGGAGGGGACGATCACTTATGCCAAGGGAAACCACTTTGGTCCGGCGGGACTCCCGCGGAGCTTTGCGGATGTAATTCATGAATACGCGGTGCCGAACGGGGGACACGGGGAGTTGATCGGGCGGTTGGGATCGGGCGATGCGGCGGCGGCGTTTGAAGTGGGAGCGAGCGCCACGTATACGGCTCCGGTGGCGGGGCGGCTGTTTCTGGGAATCAACCAGAGCATGCGAGATGCGGCGGGGGCAACGGGAAGTTTTCAGGTGAAGATCGAAGTGTTGAATCAGGGGTTGGGCACGGCCGATGCAACGCTGGCGGGCGGTCCAGCGGAAACGGCAATGCCGGCGATTACACCGTCGCTACTGGATTCGATCCCGCGGCGGGTTGCGGATCAGAACCACAGCCCGGGGGATATGGTGAATATCCTGATCGTGGGGACGGAAAAAGAAATGGTGAAAGCGTTCACGACCGCGGCGTGGGTGAAGGTGGATAAATCGGTGGAGAGCACGGTGCTGTCGGGGCTGATGGCCACGTTCGAGAAGAAGGACTATCTGACGATGCCGATGAGCACGCTGTATTTGTTCGATCGTTCGCAGGATTACGGATTTGCGCATGCGGAGCCGGTACGCGTGGTCATGTCGCGAAATCATTTACGGGTGTGGAAGTCGCCGTACCAGGTGAATGGACGGCCGCTGTGGTGCGTGGCGGCGACGCACGATATCGGGTTCGAGCGCGATCAGAGGAATAACGGGGTAACGCACAAGATCGATCCGGCGATTGATGGCGAGCGGGAGTTTGTGAACCAGACGCTCTCCGGGACGGGACTGGTGGCGGCGCGGGGGCACGTTGTTCCGACGCATCCGGTGACCGAGGCGAAGACGGCGACGGGCGGGGGATTTCACTCCGATGGACGGATTCTGGTGCTGGTGCTGAAGAGTGGCGAGGCGGAAGAGTAGTTAAGTTTCGCAGAAAGCGAGGCGCGAAGTTTTTCGGCTTCGCGCCATGCCCGCCCAAAAACGGCGGGCTTTTCATCTCTAGAGCGCAGCTTGGACCGCGCGGACAAGAGTGTCCGTGCCACACTCTACTGGTTGACCCAGACGAACCGGGACTTTTTCAACTGAGCATGCTGCTTCCTGAGTTCGCGGGCAGCGGCGCCGAGAGAAACGCTCTCTGCCTGCGGGAAATCCCAAGCCGGCCTTTCTCCCTGGGCGGTGGAGTAATTCGTGGCGGCGAGGACGCTCTGTTCCTGCGACATGGGCGCATAAGCTGCGTGTGCCGGATGACTAGGCAACTGGTAGATCTGCGGTTCACTGCTGATATAGGACGCGCTACCGGCATACTGCGCAAGTGCCGCGGTGGTGCAAAGTAGGCAGAGGACGAGCAGGGTAGTTTTCATCGCAGGGTCTCCAAATTCCGGAGAAAGCGAGGGACCATCCGCGGACCACAGCCGCGGATGTGGGCTCCTCCGGAAAGAGTAGGAGCAAGCCCGGTACCAAACTTTGCCGGGGTAAAATGGCGGCTTGCGGGGCTTGGCGGTTGATAGGGGCAATTGTTTGCACAATTGTGGAGAGCACGCGGAATAAGCTCAGGCCAAGACCCCAACTGCGGGATTGGTTGGCTGCGCCGACCGCCCCGGGGGGATTTTTCCTCTAAATTGCGATAAGGTGATAACCATGAAAATGCGAACAGCGGTACGACTCTCTTTGATCTTGCTGGCGACCACGGTAGCACTGGCAGCGGTGGCGGCGGGTGCGGACTACAAGGTCGCTAAGACATGGAAGCTGGGCGGCGATGGCGGATGGGATTACCTGACCGCGGACAGCGATGGGCATCGCTTGTTCATTACGCGAGCCACGCGGGTAATGGTGATTGATACCGAGTCGGGCAAGCAGGTGGGCGAGATTCCGGAGACAACGGGCGTGCATGGAGTGGCGCTGGATTCGGAGATCGGGCGCGGATTTACGAGCAATGGCCGCGAAGATACGGTGAGCGTTTTCGATCTGAAGTCGCTCGCGGTAGAGAAGAAAATCAAGGTCGGCAGCGGGCCCGACGCGATTCTCTACGACCCGTTTTCAAAGCGCGTGTTTACTTTTAACGGAAAAGGTCATGACACGACGGCCGTGGATGCGTCCCAGGGCGAGGTGGTGGGCAAGATCGAACTGGGCGGGAAGCCGGAATTTGCTGCGACCGACGAAAAGGGCACGGTGTTCGTGAATATTGAAGACACGTCGGAACTGGTGGCGTTCGATCCCCAGAAGCTGACGGTGAAGTCGCGGTGGAAGCTGACGGACTGCGAAGAGCCGACGGGCCTCGCCATCGACCGGAAAAATCGCCGTCTGTTTGCCGGCTGCGGCGGAAATAAGAAGATGGCGGTGGTGGATGCGGACACCGGGAAAGTGGTGGCGAGTCCCGCTATCGGAGAGGGATGCGATGCGACCGCGTTCGATGCCGATCGGGGCCTGGCGTTTGCGTCGGCGGGAGACGGCACGATCACGGTGATTCGGGAAGATGGCGGCGACAAGTTCAGCGTGGCGCAGACGGTGACGACGCAGAAGTCAGCGCGCACCATGACGGTCGACACGAAGACGCATCAGCTTTTCACGGTGGCGGCGAACGTGGGACCGCGTCCGGAGAGAAAAGTGGAGCCGGATTCCTTCGTGGTGCTGGTAGTGGAAGCAGCACACTAGTCCTGCGTTTGATTGCAACGCCGCGGAATTGCGGCATCGCATTTCTTGCTATTGTTCAACCAGCTAAACGACAGTGATCTGCTTGCGCAGGCCGGCAGCGAAAAGGTTCTTGGGGATCATGGCATGGACTCCGCGCACGATGTCCACCACCTGCGTCACCCGGAAACTGACGGCGATGCTGCACAAAGCATAGGCGTCGAGCTTGGTGAGATCGGCGTGCGTAGCCAGAAAGTTGATGGCGTTGCGTGCCGCCAAGGTCATGGCCACATTGAGGTCCTTGTCCAATCCCAGAGCGATCCAGTGGGTCGCAGTCTCCGCCACCGGCCAGGCGAAATTCTTCTGCTTGTGCAGCACCACCTGAATGCGCAATTCCTGCATGCGCGTTTCCAGTGCGGTAAGGCAGATTTCGCCATCGCCCTGCGCGGCATGGGAATCGCCAGTGTAGAGCAGCGCCCCCGGCTTCCACACCGGGATGAACATGGTCGAGCCTTCAGCCATTTCACTGAGGTCGACATTGCCGCCATGAGGGCCTGGAGGAACGGAACTGGTCACTCCCGGCGTCAAAGGCGGATAGAAGCCGTCCGGGGGAGCCAGGCCCAGCGTCCCCTGGAAGGGCTTGAGGGGCACATGAATGTCCCGGTTAAACTCCGCCGTCATGTTGGGCAGATCGAGCTTCAGATATTTCACCTGTCCCTCGGGGAAATCCTGGGCCAGCAAACCGGTTCCAAGCGTCCCCGGATTATTGAAGACGGCTCCCCAGTCGAACGGACGTATGCGCTTGTAGCGGACCTCCAGCACATCGCCGGGTTCGGCACCGTTGACGTAGATGGGGCCGATAATCGAGTGCGGCCCGTGTCCCGGATTGCTGACGCGGAGCTTCGCCAGCGTCTCGACGGGAACGCCCGGCTGCATCTGGTTCAAAAAGTGCGACCAGGTGTTGGGATAGCTGATGGTATCGCCGGAATCGACTTTGAGGATGGGCTCGAGCGTGGTGTCGTAGACGCCCAGGCGCACAGTCTTATCATTGCTCTCGACCACGTGGATGCGGCCTTCGTCGTCTTTCTTCGGCGCGGCTGCGGAGCTGGTCTCAGACCTGCCGCCTAGTGCCTCAGCCGCATGCGCAAGCTTGCTGAACCAGGGCCCGATGCCCGCCAGCGCACCCATGAAGGTGCTGGCGCCGAGCAGCCGGCGGCGGGAACGGCCACGGGCGGTCAGATAGCCGTCGAGTTGCTCCTGATTCATCTCGTCCATGTGCAGAAGTCGGTCTGCGGCCCGCTTGGTGAAGGCGGCGTCCTTGATGTCTTCGCGGAGCACGCCGGTGCCCTTCTCCTCGCCGCATCCGAAGAGGTTTCCGCAATGGTGATGATGAGGTTGAGGCGGGTTCTCCGGCTCCTGCTGGCCATTGAGATCCTGGGGCATCGTTTCCTCCTCTACCGCTTCAGATATCGGTTCACAGAAATTCCGAAAAGAGAAGTTCGCTTGCGACAGCACAGCGCATCACAAGAGTAAGCGAGCGCATTATACCGCACGATATCCGTCGGCGGAGTATGCGCTTTGACCTGGAAGTGTTCGCGTCCCCGCCTGAGCCGCCATGACACGACCGGACGCACGGCCCACCGGACATCCCTTTGGTAACCTCCGTCTTCATGACCCTTTAACAGTTCACCGTCTACAATATTTCTAGACAGATAAATTGTGGGGTGTCAGCAGTGGACAGCGTAACCAGAACTCACGAACGGCAGAAATTGATGGTGGAATTGCTGGAGAGAAAAATACGGCTGCGTGCGGGCCAGCTTTACGAAGAGCGCGGGCAGGTGGAAGGACGAGCGCTGGAAGACTGGGTGAGAGCCGAGTCGGAAGTTCTGAAATCGAGTATTCTTGCGCCGCTGTGGAAGGCTCGCCAGGAGCGGGAGTTGGTCGAAGTATAGAGTCACCGCGCTTCGAGCCGTTCACCAAAGCGTGGACGGCGAACCCAAAATTCTTGACGCTAGCTGGAAATCCGCAGCAGGAATAACGCGGACGACAGGCTGAGCACCGGACCGGCGATACTGAAAAGCGCTCTGCCGACGGTCCCCGGCGCGCCCCCAAAATACGCGTCCAGCACAAATGCCATGGCGCAGGTCGCGCCGACTGGAATGAGCCACGATTTTGGAAGGCGCTTCAGGTTTGGGATGGCGGTGGGCAACAGCCACAAAAAAATGTACCAGAGATTTCGATCGTGCAGCGAAGCCGCGAAGTGGTAGCCGCCGCCGCGATGAAGTGCAAGACCAAACTGCAGCGGACTTACAAACCTGCCGGTAATCGACCATTGCAGGCCGATCATCGCGGCAAGACTTAGCACCCAACTGATCAGAATCCAGGCTGCATCCGGCAAGAAATGATTCCGAGCGCGATCGGGCCGGGTTGAGAACCACCAGGCGGATGTAAGCACGATGCTGAACGGGATGAATGACTCTTTGGTCAGAGCTCCCAGGACGGCGATCACGGGCAGGGCCCACAGCTCAAACTCCGACAAGCTCCAGAGCAGTGCCAGCAGGAAGAAGCCTTCACCGGCGTCGACCAACCCGACCAGGCGAAGATTCGGGACGGCGAAGTTGACCAGATAGAGCAAAGCGCCAACCAGGCCCGCGATGGAACTACTCATCTGACGCTTCCCGAGAATCACAATGAGCACAGCGGTTCCCGAAACAAACAGAGAGTCGGCAACGAGGAGCCCGAACATCACCGGGTCCCAGGTTGCGAATCGTCCTCGCGCGAGCCGGTAGAAAGGCCTGGCGAGCCACGGGACCAGCACGCGGAAGCGGCGGAAGCGCATGTCTCCGGCGTCAACGCTAGCCGTCCCGGTTACGATCAACGCGTAGGTCTTGACGTCGGAGAGCCCCGGCGTCTGGCGGGGGTCGAATCGGTTGAGGACCGGGTAACCCAGGCCGCACGCGATCAGGAAGAAAACGCAAAAGAGCAACGCCACTCTGGCGGTCGCGATTTTCGCCCGGTTGTCATGTAGGCTCGTCATTGTGTATTGGGGAAGGTAGCGTCAGGAGTTCGACATTGCAACTCAAATTCTCCAGGCGCTTTCGCCGGGCCAACTTGGCTTTTGCGGAACGAATCTGTTAGCTTTCAGCGTCGGCGTGAGGCCGAAATCTTTGTGGAGGGTGGACGTGGGTTCTCAAAAATGGTGGCTGGGCCTGTTTTTTTGTCTGGTATTTGTGGTCTCTGTGCAGGCGCAACAAACGGCGCCAGCGGACGAAGCCACGCGGCGGATGGCAGTCGACATTTTCAAACAGCTGATCGAGATCAATACGACGGACTCGGTGGGCAGCGTGACGGCGGCCGCGGAAGCGATGGCGCAGCGGTTTCGGGATGCCGGATTTCCGGAGAGCGACATTCAGGTGCTGGGTCCGAGTTCCAATGACCGGAAGAAGAACGTGGTCGTGCGGCTGCATGGATCGGGCAAGCACAAGCCGGTTTTATTGATCGGCCATCTGGACGTGGTGGAAGCGCGGCGCGAGGATTGGACGACGGATCCGTTTCAGTTGATTGAGAAGGACGGTTATTACTACGGGCGCGGCACCAGCGACATGAAGGATGGCGACGCCATTATGTCGGCCACGCTGATCCGTATGAAGAAAGAAGGATACGTGCCGAGCCGCGACATTATTCTTGCGATGACGGCGGATGAAGAAGGCGGCACATCGAATGGAGTTGACTGGCTGATCAAGAATCATCGCGAACTAATTGATGCCGAGTTCGTGCTGAACCACGATGGTGGCGGCGTGCTGGCGGATCACGGCAAGCCGGTGATGATGGAAGTGAACGCCACCGAAAAACTCTATGGCGATTTCGTACTGACGGCGACCAATCCGGGTGGGCACAGCTCGCTGCCACGGCCGGAGAACGCGATCTACGAACTGGCCGATGCGCTGACGCGGATCGCGCACTACCAGTTTCCGTTCGAACTGAACAACATCACGCGCGCGTATTACGAGCGGCAGGTGAAGATGGCGACGGGGCAGCGGGCGGCGGATCTGGCGGCGATGCTGAAGAATCCTCCGGACATGGAAGCGGTGGCGCGGCTGTCGAAGGATCCGCTGGACAACTCAACCATGCACACGACCTGCGTGGCGACGCGCTTGAGCGGAGGCCATGCCAACAACGCGCTGCCGCAGATGGCGCAGGCCAACGTGAACTGCCGCATCGAGCCCGGACACACGCTGGAGGAAATCCGGCTGACGCTGGAGACAGTAGTGGCCGATCCGAAAATTGGCGCCCAAAAGATTAAAGTGCAGTTTCGCGAGAACAACAATGTGCTGATGGATCACGGATCAGACCGGCATAGTTATGTGCCCCCAGCTCCGCGGAAGGAAGTGTTCGAGCCGCTAGACAAGGTCGCGGCAAAAATGTGGCCGGGGATTCCGGTGCTTCCGAATATGAGTACGGGCGCGTCGGATGGCGTGTACACGAATGCCGCGGGCATGCCAACGTATTGTGTGTCCGGCGAACAGTATGACCGGGACGATATTCGGGCGCATGGAAAAGATGAGCGGATAGAGGTCGAGTCGTTTCTCCGGGGCGTGGATTTTTATTACGTGTTTTTGAAGGGAGTTACGGCGGAGTAAGATTCATCCGCCAGGGATACCCCCCTCCCCCCTCGGTATATTAGAATCAAGACTTTAGCGACCGACTCCCGCCAAAGTCTTGAGCGGACGGGAGTTAGAGGCAAAGTCTTCAAAACACGGGAGTTAGTGACCGACTTTAAGTGTTAGTCTCTTTTTGTCGCCGGTTAGCGTGCCCCGGAATAAGTTGTCAAGGAACTTGGTAGTTGGAGGCTTTGAGCCTACTAACTATCTTAGCAGGTTGTGTCAATGGTTGGTTAGCGCAATGAGCTTATTCGGGGATTGTGAGTGTAAACGCCTGGTTACAACACCTACGTAGAGAAACACGTCGGGAACCGCCTTCTCGGCCCGAGTGTCTAAATTTGTATGAGGAAGATTGCCACTGCGAATTGCCGCAGAGTCATCCACTTCCTCGGCCGAGTCTGACCGACGAGTCGCCACCAGCAGCTCTGCAAGAAATTGCACACTCGTCTACATCCCACTTCCACGGCGTTACCCCTGAAAAGACAAACTATACATTCCAGCGGCGCCAGAATCGTAGTATTATCCCAACAGAAGAGAAATCGCCGTCGCCCCCCCCAGAGCCCGAAAACGTAAGTTCCGTCTAATCCTTAAGGGAGAAACCGTGATTCGAAGATTAAGTGTATTTTTGCTGACGATATTCTCGATCGTGTCGGTTGCGACCGTCGTTTCCCAGGCCCAGCCACAGTCACCAGTGACGCGCCACACGCGTGATGAAGTCGTCACTGGGAAGACACCTTTGGCCGGACATCTCCCCGCAAACCAGTCCATGGACATTACCCTTGTTCTGCAACATCGCAATCAGGCAGAGTTGGATCAGTTGCTGAAAGATCTCTACGATCGTACAAGTTCCTCTTACCGCCATTTCCTCACGGTGGAACAGTTCACCGAAAAGTTTGGCCCCAGCCGCGAGGATTACGAAACTGTGAAGCGCTTCGCGAGAGCGAACGGGCTCCAAATTCTATCCACCTCCCGCAATCGCATGAACCTGCGGGTCAGGGGGTCGGTGGAGAACATCGAGAAAGCCCTGAATGTGACCATGGGCGTCTATCAACACCCCACCGAAAGCCGCACCTTGTTCGCTCCTGACCGTGAACCCACGCCGGACATGTCGGTCCGCCTGTGGGCCATTGGCGGCTTGGACAATTATTCGACTCCGAAACCGATGTTCACACGTCGCGATCCGAACCTTGCGCAACCAGACGGCGTGATCTCTAACGCCACCACTGGATCCTGCCCGGGACAGTCTTTCTGCGGCAGCGACATGCGCGCGGCGTACTACGGTGGAACCGACCTTACCGGCGCGGGCCAGTCGCTCGGCTTGTTTGAGTTCATTGGCACCGACTTGGCTGACCTGACCACGTATTATGCAAACGCAGGCCAAGTCAACAGCGTACCCGTCACGCTGAAGTCCGTTGACACCCAGAGCACGAGTTGCGTCTTTTCCAAAGGCTGTGACGATACCGAACAAACACTGGACATTACCCAGGCGCTCGGCATGGCTCCGGGCATGTCCAGCCTGGTGATGTACATCGGAACTGGCGGCTTGTCGGGGCAAACACTCGACGATGCCGGCATCCTCAACGGCATGGCAACCGCCAGCCCGCTGAACGCCCAGTTGAGCTGCTCATGGGCGTGGAAACCAGCTGATCCAACCACGGACGAACCCTACTTCCAGCAGTTCGCGGCGCAAGGGCAGAATTTCTTTGTCGCCTCCGGAGATTCTGGTAACTGGGCCCATGCCAGCTTCGTTTGGCCCGCAGATGATGATTTCATCACTTCTGTCGGCGGAACAGATTTAACGACAACCGGCGCTGGCGGCGCGTGGAGTACGGAGACCGGCTGGGTGGACGGTGGCGGCGGTATTTCGCCGAACAGTTTTGCGATTCCCTCCTGGCAGGTGACCGCGGCCGCAGGCTGCGCCAAATGTTCCCAAACCGTTCGCAACGGCCCCGATGTCTCGGCCAACGCGGATTTCAGCTTTTATGTCTGTGCCGATCAAACTACCTGCAGCGAGAACCTGTACGGCGGAACCAGTTTTGCGGCGCCGATGTGGGCGGGCTTCCTGGCCCTTGTCAATCAAAAGGCCGTGGCGAACGGGAATCCGGTTCTCGGCTTCGTCAACCCGGCACTCTACACTGCCTATTCGAGTTCGTCCTATGACACTGACTTCCACGATATCACCACTGGGGGCAACACCTTGGGTGCAACCGTCGGCTATGATTTGGCGACCGGCATCGGCAGCCCGCAAGCGGCTTTGATCAATGTCCTTGCCGGAGCTCAGACTGCCGGCTTCAGCCTTTCCGCCAATCCCACTGCGGTCTCCGTGAAGCAGGGTAAGTCCGGAACCTCCACCATTACCAGCACGACTACAGGCGGCTTTAAGTCGGCCGTTACCTTATCTGCGACGGGCCAGCCCACCGGTGTGACCGTGACCTTCAAGCCAACCTCGATTACCGGGACTGGAACCTCGATCATGAAGATGGCCGTAGCCTCAAAAACCGCCACCGGCACCTATCCGATTACGGTGAAGGGAACCTCCGGCAGCACCACTGAAACCACCACGGTGACTCTGACAGTCACTGCGACCGCTAGCTTCACCCTCGCCGCAAAACCCACGAAGGTCAGCATGGCTCCGGGTGGCCAGGGCACCAGCAAGATCACAGCAACTCCTTCGAATGGCTTCAACTCGTCGATTGCTCTGTCTGCTTCGGGACAGCCCAGCGGCGTGACGGTAACCTTCAATCCCACCTCCATCGCGGGCGACTCAGGTAGTTCGACCATGACGATCAAGGCGTCGGGCACCACCAAAGCCGGAACTTACGCGATCAAGGTAACAGGCACGGGTGGAGGCGTAACCAAAACGGCTAAAGTCACCCTCACAATCACGTAGTGTAAAGTGAAATAGTTGCGGTGGTTGCTGGGTTAACTTCGGCACTGAAAAGGCCTGGATCACCTGATCCGGGCCTTTTTTCTAACCCGTTCTCATTTCTTGAAGGAGTAAGTCCAACTCAAGCTGATGTAGTAATTCAAAGGAACACCCACCACGCGCTCGAAGGGAGCAGGATCGCTCGGCAGCACCAGCGTTTCTGTGTTCTGTCCCGTGTAGCCCCTGGCGATCGAAAAGTTGGCTGCCAGCAGCGTGCGAGATGCCGCCGCAGTCTTCTTTTTCGGGTCAATTCACTACTCTTTGAGATGTTTCTATGGCGGAGTCGGCCACCCATATCGGGACCTCTAGGCTACGATAGCGGGCCGCTTCGTTAACTGGCGAGACATCCCGATTACACTCAATGACCGTACCCCCTTGGGGAAAACGCCTTCTCTTTTCCTACGAGAGACTCCATCCTCGCCTGATCGTGTTTGTGAATCTTGTTCTGACTGGCCCGCCTTCTTGACATTCGCCATACGTTCGCCTATTCTCCCCGCATGGCGATCACTCGGCGTCAACGCGAGCTATATGACTTCATTTCGCGCTTCGTGGCGGAGAACGGCTACTCCCCTTCGTTTGAAGAGATCAAAGTGGGCATGGGGCTGAGTTCTTTGGCCACGGTGCACAAGCACGTTACCAATCTGGAGAAAAAAGGGCTGCTGACGCGGGACTATAACCGCAGCCGCTCGATTGACCTGCTGCCGCCGAGGGGAAAGTTGAAGCAGTCGATGGCGGTGAACACCGCGATGGTGCTGCCGCTGGTGGGAAGGATTGCGGCGGGGCATCCGATTGAGGCGGTGGAGCACAACGAAACCATTTCGCTGGCGGATTTTGTGCGCTCGAAGGAAGTGTTCGTGCTCGAAGTGCGCGGCGAATCCATGCAGGACGAAGCGATTCTTGATGGCGACTTCGTGCTGGTCGAGAAGACGAAAACGGCGCACAACGGGGACATTGTGGTGGCGCTGCTCGATTCGACGGACGCGACGCTGAAGCGGTTCTTTCGCGAGGGAGACAACATTCGTCTGCAGCCTTCGAACGCCGCGATGAATCCGATCATTGTGCCCGCGGCGTCGGTAGAAATTCAGGGGCGGGTGATTGGCGTGCTGCGGAAGTACTGAAGAGCAGTTGTCAGTTGCCAGTACCCAGTTGCCAGTGAAGATAAAATCGCGCTTGCTTCCTCGCGATTAAAAGCCCGGGTTTGCGCCCGGGCCTTCTGCGTGTTCGAGACTGATCGCTGAGAGCTGACGGCTGAAAGCTGAAAACTTAGCCTACGTGGCGATCCAGGGCTTTCTGAATGTCGTCTTTGGAGCGGTAGCCGACGAGTTGTTCCACGACCTGCCCGTTCTTGAAGACGAGCAGCGTGGGAATGCCGGTGACTTTGTAGCGCATGGGCGTGGCGGCATTGCGGTCGACGTCCATTTTGACGACCTTGACTTTACCCTGATATTCGCCGGCGAGTTCTTCGACGATAGGAGCGATTGCGCGGCAGGGGCCACACCAGGCGGCCCAGAAATCGATCAGCACGGGCTTATCGGACTTCAATACATCGGAATCAAAATTAGCGTCGGTAACTTCAACGATGGCGTTGCTTGCCATTCATCCTCCAGGATTCTCAGCTAGCTAACAGTTCCGCCAGGGTGGACCGTTTGGTCCCCGTAGGGCGGGACTTCTATCCTAGCACTGTTGATTGGATGCACTGCAAGTGCGGAAGTCGCAGGAGCTGCCCGAGTGGTAGGCAGGGGAGAGCGCCGTAGAATGGATAGTCATAGATGTCAAAGACGATGGATGTCGTAGATGAATGACTGGCGATGATCAATAACTGGCGATCAATTTCTGGCCATCTCGATAATCTCCGGGTGGTGCTGGTGGCAACGCGGAATCCGCTGAATATTGGAGCGGCGGCGCGGGCCATGAGCAATTTTGGGGTTAGGCGATTGCGGGTGGTGAACCCCTACGAGGCGGCGTTTCGCGAGGCGCGGTCGGCGGTGGGCGCAGCGGGGTTATTGGCGAGGGCGGAACAGTACGGGAGCGTGGCCGAGGCAGTCGCGGACTGCAGGCTGGTGGTGGGAACAACGGCGGCAGGACGGCGAGAGTTGCAGCATCGGTTGCGACGGCTGGAGGAGGGCGCGCGGGCGATCAAACGGCAACTGAAGGCGGGACCGGTGGCATTACTGTTCGGCTCGGAAAGGGTGGGGCTGTCGAATCGGGAATTGAGCCACTGCCATTGGGTGATGCGGATTCCGACGCGAGAAGAGCACGGTTCGATGAATCTGGGGCAGGCGGTGGCGGTCTGCCTGTACGAACTGGTGCGAGGGCGCAAGACCGCGCCAGCAAAGACTGCGCGGGGTAAAAAAGAGAAGACTCCAGCGAAGTCAGGAGAAATTGAGCGGCTGACGCAACAACTGTTTCAGGTTCTGGACACCAGCGGATACGTGAAGCCACGAGCAGCGGCGGCGACGGAGGAGAATTTGCGGCGCATGCTCCGGCGCATGCAACTGGACGCTAGTGATACGGTGCTGTGGCTGGGAATACTGCGGCAGATCGCGTGGAAACTGCGCGCGAACAAAAAGGACGACAAATAAGGATGCCACGGTTGGCGTGACGTCGCTTGCCGGAACAACTTGGTTGGACCGCCTGTTGCGATCGGCTCACCGAGATCGGCTTATCGATCCTACGATCACTGTGCCCAGAACCAGCAAGCTCAGCAGAGAAATCACTCCCAGCGATATAACGCAGTAGATGCACCATACGCCCAGCACGGCGGACTCGATGTGGGCGAGATAGAGCGCAAAGCCCAGGCCCCCAAGCGCGGCCACCAACGTTACCCGGTAAGCTTTCACGAGGGCGAGGGCGCCGAGCAGCAGATATCCGGCGATGCCGATCACGGCCACGGGAACTCCGAAGAGCAAGGCGTACGGACTGTGGTTCACGATGCCGCAGTCCCAGCGTTCATTGATGCTGCAAGGTGAAGTGTCGGTACGGTAATGCTCGCGCAACGCGAGTGAAGAAGCGGCGATACCGGCGACCGCGAGCACAATCAGCACCCATCTCATGCAGGACTCCCATGCCAATGTAAATGAAGTTGCATTCCTGAAATAGATATTATCTACGATTTCGGCGAATCAATATTGCCCAATCAATCGTGGTAGCGCTGCTCGCCGGCCGGTATCGCGACGCCGAGACGGTTCTGCGCCGGAGGCAACGGGCACGTCGCGTAGGCGGTGAAGGCGCAGGGCGGGTTCTCCAGTCGATTGAAATCGAGCCAGACTTCACCGGGCTGGATTACGCCATGGTCGGGAAGTTCGGTATACAGAAAGCGCCCCGCACCGTACGTCGTAGTTTTGCTGGTGGCGTCGCGAAGAATAAAGAACAGATCGGTTGATTTCGGATCTTCAAGCACCGGCTCAAGCCGAAGAACTTGTCCATCGAGAGTGAATTCGGCGACGCCCGGCGCGGGAAGATGGGTCGTGGTGCCGAGGACGGTTGGGATGTCGAGCGTCTTGGGAGGGTTGTACGGGATCCAGCGGGCGTGAACGCGGTAGGCGGCATTCGGCGCATACCAGCGCAATCCGTGAAAACCGACGCGGGTGGGGGCTTGCAGATCCTTGATCCGCAGGGCGTATTGGTCGTCTCGATGGATCACGATGATGGTGAGCGTGCCGATCGTCAGCTTCGAAGGTTTGTCGGCATCGTCGGCAACGAGAGCCTGCTCCTTCGCGGGTTGACCATCGACCAGCAGGTCCTTCGGGAAACCCTCGGCCGGAGGCAGCAAGCGCAGCGCACCTTTCTCAAGGCGCACAACCGCGATGTGCGCTGGCCCCTTTCCCGCGATCTGAACGCGGCTGTCTTCAGCGGACCCGAAGCTATTGTCGCCTTCTTTCAGCCACCCGAGGGCGATCAAAGAAAGCCAGCCTTCGGGAGCCTGGAGGTTGGTTGCCCGCTGAGCGCGCCAGTCGAGCAAATCGCGCTGCCATGAACCTTGATCGTCGGAACCGGCGACGAGCGACTGCGAAAGCATCGCCACCAGAACGAACGCTGCGGCCAGCAGGAATTTTCTTTTCATTTGCAGGTCTCCCTTTTCTCGGGTCAGCAATTTCTCCGGTGCTAATCACCAGAGACTGCCGGACGCCAGACAGATCAGCGATTTCCTTACACCAGATAATGCTGCGCCTGCCTGTCGGCCGCAGCTGCTCCATGCTGCCGACAATGAGTTACCTGCAGACGCTCGCCGGCTGGTGGAGAGCCGGGCGTCTCCGCCCGTCCCTCCACCGTAGGACTCATCACGCGGTCACGCTACTCGAGGAGACGCCAGCGCAAACGTGCAGTCACTTGACCGAAGTCCCGGTTATCCTCGGTGTGGATGCCAGGTCCGGCGGCGGGCCGACGTTGTCGGGCAGCTTGCCGTTCAGAGATTCGAGGAACTGCAGCAAATCATCACGCTCGTCAAAGGTGAGGAAATCGAGCGCATGGATTTCCTTGTCCAGGTGATCGTTCATATTGCCGCCGCCAATGTAATGCGCGAGGGCATCTTTCACCGTGGGAAAGCTCCCATCATGCATGAAGGGCGCGCGATGCGCCAAATTGCGCAGGGTCGGTGTTTTGAAGCAACCCATGTCCTCATCTTTCTTGGTTTGGCTGAAGCGGCCGACATCATTCAGATTGCCGCGCGTATCCGCCCCGATGCCGAGGTTGTGGAACTTGTTGTCGGTGAAGAGCGCACTGGTCTGGCCAATGGTGTGGCATACCTCGCAGTTGGCCTTCTTCGGGTTCATGAAGAGCTTCAGGCCGCGTTGCGCCGCCGGGGAAAGCGCCTTCTTGTCATGTCCATAGTAAAAGCGGTCAAAGGGCGAATCGCCTGCGAGCACAGTGCGCTCGAACGAAGCAATGGATTTCGCGACAAGGTCGATGTTGATCTGGTCCGTACCCCAGGCTTTCTTAAAGAGCTCAAGGTATTTAGGGTCCGCCTGGACGCGCTTCACAACTCCGTCGAGCGAGTGTGCCATTTCGACCGGATTGGCCATGGGTCCCTTGGCCTGCTCCTCGAGGCTCGGGGCACGGCCATCCCAGAATTGCAGGGCGTTGTAGGCGGAATTGATTACTGTGGGCGAGTGGCGAGTGCCTGTTTTTTTGCCGACGCCGATCGAGACCTGGTGTTCATCGGAAAAAGCAAACTGCGGCGCATGGCAGGACGCACAGGAGATCGTGCCATCCACGGAGAGCTGCGGGTCGTAGTAAAGCCGGCGACCGAGAGCAATGGTGTCTTCGCTCGGAGGATTATCCGCCGGAATCGGTACAGGAGGGAGGCCAAGAGGAGCCTTGATCTGAATGGTCTTGCCCACCGGCAGAACCGGGCCACCCGCAGACGACTGGGCGCTCACCCGCAAACTGAAATTCGCAGCAATCACCACAGATAGAACAAGCAACAAACCGAGTAAGTACAACTTCCCGCTGTTTTTCATCGGAACACACCTCCGGCAAGTCTGGAGGCTAACGCTTCCAGCCAGTTCAATTCAGTGACGGAGAACACAAGGTTCTGGTCGTTTTCCGTTGAAGAATACAGGTTCGAGTACACCTCGAACCTGAATACGCGATTACCAGGAATTTAGCTCTTCATGCTCTCGCATTCATACGTAATCGAACAGTGTCATGAAACCGAAATCCATGTGCAGTTGCTGGTGGCAGTGGAATAGCGTCAGCCCTGGGTTGTCGGCGATAAAGTCGATTTCGGCCTCCTGGTAGCCGCCCAGCATGACTACATCTTTGAGGATTCCGGCAGTGGACTTTCCCGCCATCTTCGTAAGCTCAAAACTATGCCGATGAAGATGGATGGGATGGATATCATCGCTGGCGTTGCGCATACGAATTCGGTAGCGCCTTCCTTGCTTCAAATGAAACGAGGCTGGCATTGGCTGTCTGCTCATCGGATAGGCCATTCCGTTGATCGTCCATCGGTTGAAGCCCTCTTCGGCGGCATTGTCCTTCGCAAAGATCATTTCGAGCGTGTCGTCCGGCGGCTCAGCAGTCGCACCGGGCTTGGCGAAGAGCGCGTAGTTCCAGCGATAGGGCGGCGGGGCAATCCATTGTGCTTTGCCCTTGGCCCCTGCGTATTCGACAACGGTTCCCATGCCGTGGCGACGATCGTCATCCGCTAGATCGCCCATGATCCAGACGCCAGGGTGTTTCATTTCAACGATGGCTGAGACACGCTCCGCAGTGCCCAGCCAGAGCACCGGAACCGTCGCTGGATTGGGCACAGGATTTCCGTCCAACGCCACGACATGGAAGAAATGGCCGGGCAACGCAAGACTGCGAATCTCGGTCGCGCTTCCATTGAGAATATGAAACAGGACTCGTTCGCCGCGCTTGACGCGGATCGGCTCTCCGTGGCCGAGCATGCGTCCGTTGATCGTGAAGGACGCATAACCGACTTCATAGCCATGCGGCATACCCTTGGCAAGCGAGGCTTTCATGGCAGACTCGCCTTGTTCTTCGAGTGCCTTGACCTTAGTTGGCAAGGCCAGGAAATTCTGGGGCATGTCTCCACCGCGGCTGAAAGTGGGCTCAAACTCCTTGAGCACAAGAAACACTTCGCGATCGTATCTACCCGGCTCGTGCCTGGGCTCGATGTACACGGGCCCAACTTCGCCGCTGTATTGCCCAGCGGCCAGGTTTGCGCCCGCGCGGTTATGCGTGTGATAAAAGCGGAAGCCCGCCGGCCTGGGTGTGAACACGATCCGCCGCTTGCCCTGCGCGGGAATGAAAGGCGTACCTTCCTCGGACGCTCCGTCTACGTCGACCGGTATCATTTGACCGTGCCAATGCAATTGCTCCGGCGTGTCTGTGTCGTTGTACACGTCGACTGTCACCTGCTGGCCTTCCTTAAAACGAAGGAGAGGCCCCGGGAATTGCCCGTTGTATGTAGTTGTCGAAATGATCCGGTTAGGCGCGATCTCGAGGGGAGACGTTTTGATGTGCAGCGTGTAGTCGGACTCCGACGGGGCAGCAGGTGAGTCGCTGCCCTGCGGCAGTTTGTCGGATTCGGCAACGACATTGCCGGACGAGAGCAAGGCCGCTCCGGCTGTTAGGCCCGCTGCTTTTAGAAACCGGCGCCTGGATTCTGACAATTCCTTCATCGAACCTCCTTGACAGAACGGCCTTAAGTGATCCCTCTTGCTGCGACGGGGCCGACAATAATCATCGCTTCAGGCGTGCTTGGCAAGCGTGGCATCAAGAGACCAGTTCCCGCCACCGAGTGAGATGAGAAACACCAGGCAGCAAAACATGGCGAAATCGGTGCGGGCGTCGCTGACCATGTACCAGAAACCCTGGCTTGCGCGAAACAACTCCGGAACCTTTGTAGTCGCAATCGCGGTTGTGATCACAATCAGCAGCGGAATGGACACGAGTCTCGTCCACAGTCCCAGCAGTAGCAGGAGTCCGCACAGAACCTCAAAGGTACCGACAAAATGGGCCGTGAAGTATGGATGCGGAAATCCGATTCTTGTGAAGCGAACCACTCCCATGTTGGGGTCGATGTACTTCAGAATGCCCTGTGTAAAGAAGATCAGCCCCACCGCAATACGAATCAGCAGTATGCTGCGTGGGCCTTCTGTGGGTCTGAGGAGGAACTGAAGGATTGTGTTCATCGGAGGATAACCTCAAAATAGCGCGCTCTTCGCCCTAGGGTGATGAATTGCCGGCCGCAGCCTGCAACAAAATGGTCAACGGCGCAACGTGTTCAGGTTTTACATAACGGTTCACCAGAAAGCGCTTCCCGTCTTTGGCCACGTCATAAGTAAAAACGTCGGTGCTGGAGATCGGGGCGCGGCCGCGAATCTGGAACAGAGGCGCAGGCGGACCGGTCACGAACGAGCTCGCGCCGTTGACCGACACTGCCGTCAACATGCCGTTGGGTGCGATGTAGAAGATTTCTCCACCGTCTCCGCGCCACCGCGGCTCGGTACCGCCCCCGCGCGAAACTTGCCATTTTCCCGCGGCACCGGGGAAGGATGTCACGTAAATCTCCCAATTGCCGGACTCACCGGAGGCATAGGCCACCCATTTTCCATCAGGAGAAATCTGTCCGTTCGACTCGCTGCCCTTGCTGGTCAGAAACCGGGTAGGCTCTCCGCCGGCAACGGGCAGCAATTCCAGATGGGCGCCTAGCGAAGTCTGACGTGTGCACAGAATCTGCTGGTCGTCCAACGACCAGGAGTTGGGAACAATGTCGTCCATGGAGGAAACGGGGATGGTGAATCTCTTCTTCTCGCGCTCCAGGCCAGTCGCGGGCTTTAAGTACAGACTCGCGCCGTCGGCGTCCCCGAGGCGGTAGGCCAGCACCTTCCCATCTCGCGACCAAACACCCACCACTTCTTCCGCCGGGTCAAAAGTGAACCGCGAGTTACCCGCTCCGGTTGTGCTTTCGATCCAGATATCGACGTTGTTCGCCTTCTCGTCACTGATATCGAGCGCGACACGGCTGCCGTCGGGCGAAAGCGTGGGGTTATCCATGATCGCGGGATCGCCGATGCGGCCCAGTTCCTTGCCTGACCGGTCCATCCAGGTAAGCGCGGACTCCGCCGCCCCGATGCTGGTGTTGTAGATCAAGGTTCCATTCTGCGCGACAGCAAAAGCCGACCAGTAAGTGGAGGGCTGAAACCCGATGGCATTCGCGACCACGGTCGCGCTGCCCGACACAGTGGCGGCGGATGCGTCGAAAGCAATGCTGACCAACTGCCTTTGCTCATCCGCATAAAACAAGTTGTGGGCATCGTAGCCAAAACTCGAATGGCAGAGGGCAACCCGTTTTCTCTCCTTGCCCTCGAGAGAACTGACGTAGATGCCGCTGGAGCGGTCATCCTTGAGGTTTCCGAAATTACCGGCCCAGAATAAGAAATGGTTGCCGTCGGGAAGAAAAAGGGGCCAGCGGTGGGATTGATCGTCCGCGGTCCTGATGCCCTGTGTGACCGGAGCCATCCCCGTCCCATCGGCATTGATGCGTTGGATCGGACTATTGGCGTCAGGAGAATAGATGATTACACCCTTGCTTCCCCAACTGCCGCCGCGTGCGGCCAAAGCGCTGGCGAGCACCTGCGGCGTGCCGCCTGAGATTGCCATCTTCTGCAGTTTGCCGTTGGCGAAAAACGCGACGTAGGCGCCATCAGGCGACCAGAAGGGATAACTTGCGCCTTGGGTGCCGGGCAGAAGCGTGACGTTAGGCGAGCCGACGTGCTGCACGTAGAGCATGGGCAAGGCCGAGTTTTCTTCCGGCGATACAAACGCCAGCGTGGAACCGTCGTGCGAGAGCGCCATGTGGCTCACGCTCATTTCTTCCGGAACCGCCATGGCGAACTGCATGCGAGTGGTTGCCGCGGGACGCCGCGCCACGAACCACGTCACTCCGGCGACGGCCGCCAGCGCCAGCGCGACGGAGAGCCCGCGCAGGAGCGGAACTCGACGCGGCGCTGCCGTGGCGCGCGCAAAACCGCTCGTCTCGGTTCCGGAGAGCGCGCTCAACGCGAAAGATAAATCTCGCGCCGACTGGAAGCGTTGTTCCGGGTTCTTCTCCAGGCAGCGGCGCACAATGCGCTCGAGCGCGGGAGAGACCAGACGACTGTGATCGGACAACTCCGGCGGGTCGTCCTTCAAAACCGCAGTCATGGTTTCGGCGGCAGTCTCGCGGCGGAAGGCGCGCACACCGGAGAGCATTTCGTAGAGCACGGCGCCGAACGCGAAGATGTCGGTGTGAGGATCGGCTGCCTCGCCGCGTACCTGCTCCGGCGCCATGTAGCTCGCCGTGCCCATGACGACGCCCGCCGCCGTGTGCGAACTGGCGAGCGTGACTTCGTCCGGCTCCGTTCCCGCCTTCTGCGCCAGCTTCGCCAATCCAAAATCCAGAATCTTGATGCGCCCGTCTTTCGTAATGAAAATATTTTCGGGTTTCAGGTCGCGGTGGACGATCCCCTTTTCATGCGCTGCCGCCAGTCCGTGCGCGATCTGCACTCCATACTCGATCGTCTTGCGCTGGGGCAGGGCGCCGCGATCGAGCACCGCGCGCAGGCTCTCGCCCTCCAGCAACTCGGAGACCAGAAACGGTGAGCCATTGTTCTGACCCTCGTTGTGCTGACCCTCGCTGTGCGTGCCAATGTCAAACACAGCGAGAATATTGGGATGGTTCAGCGCAGCCACCGCCCGAGCCTCCTGCTCGAAGCGACGCAGGCGGTCGGCATCGCGGGCGAAAGACTCGGGAAGAATCTTTAAGGCGACATCGCGCCCGAGGCGCGTGTCCCTCGCGCGATAAACTTCGCCCATCCCCCCAGCGCCTAGCGGAGCGAGGATTTCGTAGGGCCCGAGTTTTGTGCCAGAGGTGAGCGCCATCCGTGCGCGCCATTATAGCGGAAGCTTTTGCAAAGCAGCGCCGGTGCCGCTGCGGTGGAGAATCGGGGCGGAGCATTCTTGAGGCAGTATCTCGAAAAATATGCAGGTTCTCTCAAGTGCGGCACTCCCCGGTTTTGGCGGTTACATTCAAGCCACTATCTGTTCTTTCAACTCCGCCAGAACCCGCTCCACCACGCCGCACGTTCTCACCAACGCCGCAGGAAGCGCGCTGGCCACACGCTCGGAAAGCCCCAACTCCGTGCGCACCCGCTCCGGTTCAACCCCGATCAGAAAAACCCTCTCGGGCAGTTCGTCCAGCAATCGAGCAGCCGCCAGCAGTTCTCCCGCATTCCCCTCGTGCGCGGTCGTGGACCGCGTTACCCCACAGCCCAGCACCTCCTCCCCTTCCAGAACCGACACAGCTCCGGCGTCTCTCCCGCCCGCAAACGCATCCAGAATGATCAGCGCCTCGCGTCCCCCCAGATAGCCGAGCAATGCCATCCCCTGCGTACCGCCATCGATGCACTCCACGGCCGGCACACCGGCATACAGCCCCTGCACTTTCCGCAACAGCGCCGGCCCCACGCCATCGTCGCCAAGCAGAATATTCCCCAAGCCCAGCACCAGCACCGGAGGCACGAGTTGATCGCGGGTCTGCATAGTTTCTATGTCAGTAGTTAGCAAATAGCATTTAGCACTCAGCATTCAGCTTTAACATCGCGCCGAACCGCACCGGCGAAACGCTGAATGCTGAGTGCTGTCCTACTCTTCCTTGAAGTCCCCTTTCTGATAGAACTTGTACCCGGAAATAATCGACGTGATCAGCCCGTTGCCATACTGCGTCGAGTCATACAGGATGATGTACACGTGCAGAATTGCAAACACCACAAAGCCCCAGGCAAACGCGTGATGCCACATGTGCGTCTGAAACGATCCGCCCAGCAGCGGCAGCACCCAGCCGAATACGCGATTCAGGAAGCCCCCCGGGTTGCTCTCCGAATACATCGCCATGCCCGTGAAGATCTGGCACCACCCCAGGAAGATGACAAACAAGGTGTAGGCCACGCCGCCCAGCGAATTGTGTCCTAGGTGTCCGTGTCCTCGCTCGAGCCGCAGATAATCGGTGCCTTGCCGGAACAAATCCTTCCACCACTCCGGTCTCCAGACATACGGGAAGCCCGACCGCGAATATGCGTTGCCCATCCAGAACCAGTAGATCCGTAGCAGGAAACTGACCGTGAAAATCATCGCCGCGGCGAAGTGAATCTGCCGCACGCGTCCCATTACGAAGTGACGCACGGGTTCTCCGCTCGGAGCCAGCAGCGGATGCGAGATATACAGCCCGGTCAGAAACAGCACAATCAGGCACGCGGCATTCACCCAGTGCGTGATCCGCACCGGCAACTGCCACACATACTCCCGGCGAAAATAATCCTCCGGGTGCAGCTCCATTTCGCGCGGATCAAACTCGTGAACGGAACTCGCCATAGGTTCCTCCTGACTTTGCCCCTAACTAGCGCACCTTGATTTCCGCCAGCTTCTCTCCATTCGGCCCGAACACATGCGAAGCGCAAGCCAGGCAGGGATCGAAGGAATGAATCGTGCGGAGGATTTCGAGTGGACGCTTGGGGTCCGCCATCGGCGTATTCAGCAGCGCCGACTCGTACGCCCCATGCTGGCCCTTGCTGTCCTTCGGCGACGCATTCCACGTCGAGGGCACGACGATTTGATAGTTCTCGATCTTCCTGTCCTTGATGTGAATCCAGTGAGCCAGCGCGCCTCGCGGCGCCTCGGTGAAGCCATAGCCCTTGGCTTCCGCCGGCCAACTGGAAGGCTCCCAGCGCGATGTGTCCGCCGTCGCCGAGTCTCCAGCCTTCAGATTCGCGATCAACTTGTCGTACTCCGCCATCAGCCAGTGCACGCACAGCTTCGTCTCAAGTCCGCGGGCCGCGGTTCGGCCAAGCGTCGAGAACAACGCCGTGGCCGGCACTTTCAGCGCGCCCAGCGCCTCGGTCACCACATCCTTATATTCTGTATTGCCGCTGGCAAAGCCGATCAGCATGCGCGACAGAGGTCCCACTTCCACCGCGTTCCCCTTCCAGCGCGGCGACTTCAGCCACGAATACTTCGCGTTCTCATCCAATTGCTTGTATGGCGGCTTCGGACCGCTGTACTTGGGAACCGTCACGCCATCCCAGGGATGGAGCGCGCCCTTACCCTCGGGATACTCATACCAGGAGTGCGCCACTTCTTCCTGCACCTGACCCGCGTCGGTCAAATCGAGCGGCAGCACCTCGCTGAGGTTCTTGTTCAGGATGACCCCGCGCGGCATGCGGAACTGGCTCACGTCGCCAATGCCATTCTGCGGAATGTCGCCGTAGGCCATGTAGTTCCCGAGCCCGCCGCCGATCGCCGCCCAGTCCGTATAGAACGACGCCACCGCCAGCAGGTCGGGAATGTACATGTTCTCGACTACCTGCATCGCGTCCTGGATCAGCCCTTTCACGTAGTTCAGCCGCTCCATGTTGATGGCGTTGTCGCCTTGCATCGAGATCGCCGACGCCATCCCGCCCACCAGGTAATTCGGGTGCGGGTTCTTCCCGCCGAAGATGGTGTGGATCTTGATGATCTCCTTCTGCCACTTCAGCGCTTCCAGATAATGAGCCACCGCCATCAGGTTCGCTTCCGGCGGCAGTTTGTACGCCGGATGCCCCCAGTAAGCGTTCTGGAAGATGCCCAACTGCCCCGAGTCCACAAACTTCTTGAGCGTGCCGGCGAGGTCCTTGAAGTACCCAGTGCTGGCGATCGGCCACGAGGGCGACACCTTCTGCGCTAACGCCGACGTCGCCGCCGGGTCCGCCTTCAGTGCCGAAACAATGTCCACCCAGTCGAGCGCGTGCAAATGGTAGAAGTGGATCACGTGGTCCTGTACATACTGCGTCAGGAACATGATGTTGCGAATGACGTCGGCGTTCGGCGGCACTTTGACGTTCAGCGCGTTCTCCACCGCCCGCACCGAGGCGAGCGCATGCACCGTGGTGCACACGCCGCAGATGCGCTCGCAGAACGCCCAGGCATCGCGTGGATCGCGCCCCTTCAGGATCACCTCCAGGCCGCGCCACATTGTTCCGGAAGACATGGCGTCTTTGATGACGCCGCGATCGTCGAGCATCACTTCCACTCGCAGGTGGCCCTCGATGCGAGTGACGGGATCAACCACGACTCGAGTCGCCATGCCTCACCTTCCTTCCTTTTCCGGAGCTTTTTCTTTGTGCGTCGCGCGCCGCGCCACCGACGAGATAAAGTGCAGTCCAACGCCGACCGCCGCCGCTCCCGCCGCCACTGTTCCGATCTCGTTCGGCGTGGACTCAATGCCCGGCACCGGAATCGACGTCAGCCGCTCGTAGAACGGGCCATTGTCCCAGAAGTTGTCCTCGCTGCATCCGATGCATCCGTGCCCCGAGCCAATCGGAAACGACACGCCGTTGTTCCACTTGAACGTCGGACACGAGTTGTAGGTGGTCGGTCCGCGGCAGCCCATCTTGTACAAGCACCAGCCCTTCTTCGCTCCGTCGTCGTCCCAGGTCTCGACAAACTGCCCCGCATCGAAGAACGGCCGCCGGTAGCACTTGTCGTGGATGCGCTGCCCGTAGAACATCTTCGGACGTCCGTAGCTATCTAGCTCCGGCAGAGCACCGAACGTGAGAATGTAAGTGAGGACGCCGGTCATCACTTCCGCAATCGGCGGACATCCCGGCACATTCACGATCGCTTTGTGCGAAATCAATTGACGCACCGGCTTCGCGCCGGTCGGATTCGGCCTGGCCGCTTGCACACATCCATTCGACGCGCACGAACCCCAGGCAATCACCGCCTTCGCGTTCTCGGCCGTTTCTTGCAGGATGCTCAGGAAGGTCTCCCCGCCCACCGTGCAGTACACGCCACCATCGGCCGTCGGAGCGTTCCCCTCTACCGCCAACACGTACTGGCCGGCATACTCCTTCATGATGCGTTTGCGGATCTCTTCCACCTGGAAGCCCGCCGCTGCCTGCAGGGTGTCGTCGTAGTCGAGCGAGATCATGTTCAGCACGACGTCCTGCGCGATCGGGTGCGACGAGCGGATGAACGACTCGCTGCAGCACGTGCACTCCAGGCCATGCAGCCAAATCACCGGCAGACGGGGCTTGGTCTCCAGTGCCTCCACAATTTGCGGAACCACCGTCGCTTCCAGTCCCAGGGCCGCCGCCATCATCGTGCAGAACTTCACAAACCGGCGGCGATCAATCCCATGCTCTCGCAGGACATCGTAAGTAGTGGTTTTACGCAGGAGACTTTCCATAGATTGCCTCAATCGAATCGAAGATGCACACCCGGGCCGACGGCCCGGAATGTTAGTACAGTCTTCCGCAGGAAACTGTGATTCTGGTCACCTGCCGATGTGAGCAGGTGCCAGAAGTGTTTGCGTTTGCGCCCTGCAGTGGGTCCGTGCAGATGCGCCGTGGCGTGGGCAACGTGGGTGTGCGGTGGATCACAGTGTTGCGACTTTCCGCCGGGGTACAATGCCCGCCTGATCGTCCTGATCCCAAGGCTGATCTCGCAGGGAGGCTTTGTGTCGGATCCACTCTTCGGAGCGATGCTCCAAAGCATCATCGACGGCGCGCCGGATAAGGCCGCGGAATTGGCGCGGCAGGCGCTGGCCAACGGCGTCGATCCGCTCGAAGCGGTGAACCGGGGATTTGCTGTGGGGATCAAGTTCGCCGGCGAGCAATTCGGCTGCGGCGAGATGTTTCTGCCCGATCTGCTCGCGTCGGCCGAGGCCATGAAGGCGGCCCTCAAGATCCTTGAACCGGAGATGCTGAAGCGCGGCTCCAAGCGTAAGGCTCGGGGCAAGATCGTCCTCGGCACCGCCCGAGGCGATATTCACGACATTGGCAAGAACCTGGTCGCCACCATTCTTTCCGCCAGCGGATTCCAGATCTTCGATCTCGGTACCAGCGTGACCCCCGAGCAATTCGTCGCCAAGGCCAAAGAAGTCGATGCCGACATCGTCGGCGTCTCCGCTTTGCTGACGACGACCATGGCCGGCCAGAAAGCCGTGATCGAAGCGCTCGATCGCAATGGTTTGCGGCCACGGGTAAAAGCGATCATTGGCGGCGCCGCAGTTACCTCGAAGTGGGCGGCTGAAATCGGCGCCGACGGCTACTCTCGCAATGCCATCGATGCCCTGGAACTGGCAAAGAATCTGATGGGCAAAGTGACGGCAAAGATATGAACAAAAAAATGATTCCGACAAACGACATCACTGCACACCGTTTGGTGGTTGCTAGGCAATGTGCGGCTGCCCGAAGACAACCGAGTTTAGAATCAGTGAACGGAAGATGGAAGCTTTGAAACCGAGGTGCGAACCGGCGACCGAAACCCGGTCAGGGGGTAACACTCTGGAAGTGAAGAAAGTCCGGACGGTGTTGAGGTTCACGGTTACCGGAATAGTGTGCGGTCTCGTGATGGGTTGCTTGCTTTCACTCGGGTCGGGCAACTATTACGTTATCCTGGCTGTCACGTTACTCGTGACGCTAGTAGGGGTCATCCTTGGTATCGTCCATCGGAACGATCCCTGACCGGTGGTGCGTTTCCGACCATTGCACTGACTATAAAGGCCTAGTGTGACTGTCCGTGAACGCTGTCGATCCGGTTCGTGGGAAGGATGAGCTAGCAAAGATATGAACAAGAGAACAGCCCTAGCATGAGACCCAGAATTCAATTGCTCAGTCCTGAACTTATCGGCCGCATTCTGCGCGAAGCGTTCGAGCTGATGATGAACCCTGGAGTTCGCGTGGGCTCGGCGGTGGTCGAGCTATTGCGTTCGGCGGGAGTTGAGGTCGGAGTTGCGGTCGGAGTTGCGTCAAATGACGGAGTGGCGCGTATCCCGGAGTCCCTGGTGCGACAGTGCCTGGCATCGGTTCCGCGGGACTTCTACCTGTACAACCGCCAGGGAGAGAAAGCCGTTCATTACGGCGGCGACGACGTGCATTTCGATCCCGGCTCCTGCTGCGTGCAGATGCTCGATCCCGAGACGCTGGAAGCGCGGCCGTCCGAGACCCGCGACCTGGTGCGCATCGTCCAGGTCACGGAGACGCTGCCACAGTTCGCCGCGCAATCCACCGCCGTAATTTGCAGCGATGCCGTCGTGAGTAACGGTAACGAAGCCCCTAGCGCGATCGGCGATCTCTATCGCCTGTTCGTCGTGCTGCAGCATTCCGACAAGCCCGTGGTGACCGGATCGTTCTCCGCGGCCGGCCTGCAAGGCATGATCGACCTGCTCGCCGCCGACAGCGGCAGTCCAGACAAGTTGCGTCAGGAACCGCGGGCAGTTTTTGATGTGTGTCCCTCCCCGCCGTTGAACTGGTCGGAGTTCGGATCGCACAACCTGCTCGATCTGGCTCGCGCCGGTGTGCCCGCGGAAATCGTCTCCATGCCACTGGCCGGCGGTACCGCGCCCGTGACGCTGGCAGGTTCCGTGACGCAGCATGCTGCCGAAGTGCTGGCTGGCATCACGCTGCATCAACTCGCTGGAGCGGGCTCACCCATAGTCTGGGGCGGCGCTCCCGCCATCTTCGACATGCGTACCGGAGGCGCGCCCATGGGCGCGGTGGAAACTGCCATGCTGAACGTGGCATGCGCCGAAGTCGGCAAGCATCTGGGCCTGCCGACACACGCCTACCTGGTCGCGACCGATTCGAAGTTTGTGGATGCCCAGGCCGGCGCGGAGAGCGCCCGCTCCGCGATGCTGGGAGCGCTCGCGGGCATCAACATGATCTCGGGAGCGGGTATGCTCGAATCTCTCGCCTGCTTCAGCGTCGAAAAGCTGGTCATTGATGCCGAGTCGATCGCCTCGGCGCAGCGGCTGGCACGAGGCATTGAAGTCCGCGGGGAAACCCTGGCCACCGCCATGTTCGCGCAAACCGGGCTCTCCGGAGAATTTCTCAAGCTGAAGGAAACGCGCGCGCTTTTTCGGCAGGAGCAGCATCTCCCCTCGCCGGTCATTGATCGCAGCGCGCGCGGCTCGGAGCCAGCGAGCGACGTCTTCAGGCGCGCCCGTACCCGAGTCGACGAACTGGTGAGCAAGTATCAGAAGCCATCTCTTCCCGAAGACGTGCTGCGGAAGTTTCAAGCAATCGTCGACCGCGAAGCCGACAGAGCAGGCGCGGCCGCAGCCCTCCCCGGTAACTGAAAACAAACAGGTTCCAAGGCTTAAAAATTTCAAGCTTTCGAAAACCAAATCCCCCTGAAAGCGCCTGCGCTGCTCGCGGGGAGGGGGCGTCTTCCGCTCCGCCTGGTCCGTACGTCACTCCTACCTGTGACCTAGACACAACTGTCGCGTGACCCGGCGCACAGCGATCTGGCCACACATTCCTGTATCTACAAAGGGCAGCACATTTTATGAATGCCTTCAAAGATGCAGGACACCTGTTTCGGCTAGCCGCTGTTTTCGTCGTCGGCATCCTGGTGTTTCTGGGGATGCGTGCTTTTCTTGTGCCGAAGAGTTTCGGCCAGTATGGACACTATCGCGGAAATGCCATGGCCGAGGCCGCCGCCCGTCCGGTGAACTACGCCGGCCACCAGGCCTGCGAAGACTGCCATGCGGACGTCCTGGGAAAAAAGAAGAGCGGCAAGCATGTGCACGTCAACTGCGAGGCGTGCCACGGACCATTAGCGAAACACGTCGATGACCCGGGCTCGGTCCAGCCCGCCAAACTCGACACGGCCGTGCTGTGCGTCCGCTGTCACGAGGCCAACATCGCCAAGCCGAAAGGATTCCCGCAAGTCGCTTCCGCCGATCACTCCACCGGGCTCCCCTGCGACACCTGCCACCAGCCGCACAGCCCGGCCATCACTGCCGGAGAGACGACCGGAGGGACGAAATGAACCTTACCCGGCGCCACATGCTGCTTCTGTTGCCGGCGGCGGCTGTCGCATGGCAACACGTCCTTGCCGGGACCCCGGAGTTGTCCCCCAACTACACCATGAGCCAGCATTGGTGGGGCATGCTGATTGACCTAACAAAATGCATCGGCTGCGGGAATTGCGTCCGCGCCTGCCAGGCCGAGAACGACGTGTCGGACGGATACTTCCGTACCTGGGTGGAACGCTACCACGTGACGGACTACGACATTGAAAATCCCCACGTGGACTCGCCCGACGGCGGCAAGAAGGGATTTCCTCCGGCCAGGGAAGAGGGAGGAAAGAACTTCTTCGTGCCCAAGCTGTGCAACCATTGTGCGGATTCACCTTGCACGCAGGTTTGCCCGGTGGGCGCAACGTTTATCAGCCCCGATGGCGTCGTACTGGTGGACCCGAAGTACTGCCTCGGCTGCCGTTACTGCGTGCAGGCCTGCCCTTACGGTTGCCGCTTCATCAACCCGAAGAGTAATACCGCCGAGAAATGCACTCTGTGCTATCACCGGATCACGAAAGGCCTGACCACCGCATGCTGCGAATCATGCCCGACCGGCGCGCGCCAGTTGGCGGACTTGAAGAATCCCAACGACCCGATTCACGAATTCCTGAAGACCCATAGCGTTCAGGTCTTGAAACCCTACATGGCGACCCATGCCAAGGTCTTTTACAACGGCCTGGATGGTTCGGTGCGATGAGGTTCGGTGCGATAAAGCTCGGTGCGATAAGGAGACCGTTGACCGTTTATGCCTGGCGTTGAAGGCTTCATGTATCCGAACGAAGTAGAGCTCCAGTGGAGCGTACTGATCGTGCTGTATCCGTTCCTCACGGGGCTGGTGGCCGGCGCATTTATTCTGGCTTCGCTGGAGCGCGTTTTCCAGGTGCAGGCGGTAAAGCCCACCTACCGGCTGGCGTTGCTGACGGCCCTGGCCTTCCTGCTGGTGGCGCCGCTGCCCCTGCAACTGCACCTTGGACACCCGGAACGGTCGTACGAGATGTACCTGACGCCGCACCGGACGTCCGCGATGGCCATGTTCGGGTTTGTCTACATGTGGTATCTGATGGCTGTCCTGGTGTTCGAGATCTGGCTTGACTACCGGCGCGACATCGTGGTGCTGTCCCAATCCACCACGGGCTGGAAGCGCTTGATCTACCGGATGATGACCCTGGGCTCAAGCAACATCAGTAAGCACGCACTTGAGGTGGATGAACGAGTGGGCTGGGTGGTTACCCTCATCGGCATCCCTTCCGCCTTCCTCCTGCACGGTTACGTCGGGTTCATCTTTGGCTCAATCAAGGCGAACCCGTGGTGGTCGTCGCCGCTCATGCCCGTGGTGTTTATCTTCTCCGCCATGGTGTCGGGGATCGCCGCCGTGATGCTGCTCTACATGCTGATGACGTGGTCCCGCGGAGAGACGATCGATATGCGCTGCGTGGACACGGTGGCGCGCTACCTCTTCTACATCTTTATCATCGATTTCAGCCTGGAAATGCTCGACCTGATCCACCGCATCTACGAGGCCGATGAAAGCTTCCGCAGCCTGGATTTCATGGTCCATACCAAGCTGTACATGTCGCATATCGTGGTGCAGATCATGCTGGGCACGGTTACACCCATTCTGCTTCTCGCTTTGACTCAGGTGCTGAAGCTCGGCGAAATGACCCGCAAACGCATTTACGCGGTGGCCGGATGCCTGACCCTGATCGGCATTTTTGCCATGCGCTGGAACGTCGTGATCGGGGGCCAGTTGTTTTCCAAGAGTTTCCTGGGATATACGACGTACAAGATGGGCCTGGTCACACGCGAAGGACTGCTGATGGCCGTTGTGCTGACCGTTCTGCCACTCGTCATTTTGTGGGTGCTGGTAAAGCTCCTGCCTCCCTGGCCGGAGAAAAATTCGGGCTCGCTCCCCGACACCGCACCCGCACGCTAAGTTCGGCCAGTATTCGTTGCCAGCCTCAAAGCGGGTGGAGATTATGGACGATCTCGACGCTTTAGCACGGCTCACCGCACGCGTGGAGAACCTGGAACACCGAATCTCCGCCCTGGAACATCCATCCGCAACGGCCGCGCCTATCCCCGCCGAGCCGTCCAGGCCGGCTGCACACCAGCCAACCGCCGAAGCGTCCCCGTTCGCAGAAGCCGGCGGAGTATTCCCGATGCTGGGCAAAGCCATGCTCGGAATCGCCGGCGCCTACCTGCTCCGGGCCGTGGCCGAATCGGGTTCATTTCCAAAGTTGGCAGTCGTTGTTCTGGCGCTTGCCTATGCGGGGATGTGGCTGGTATGGGCAGCGCGAGTCCCGGCTGAGGCGCACTTTGCGAGTACTGCCTATGCCACCACAGCGGCCTTGATCCTCGCTCCCATGCTCTGGGAACTGACCCTGCGATTCGAGGTCTTGCCAACTTGGGCGACCGCCGGCGTCCTCGGCGCGTTCGTGGTCACCGCGTACGCTCTAGCCTGGAAGCGCGGTCGGGCATCGGTCGTCTGGGTGGCCAATGTCGCTGCGGTCCTCACCACCCTCGCACTGTTGATCGCGACACACGATCTGGTGCCTTTCATCTCGGCGCTCCTCCTCATGGCGCTGGCCAGCGAGGCGGCGGCTGGTCGCAACCGCTGGCTCAGGCTCAGGCCACTGGTCGCCGCCGCGGCGGATCTTGCCATTTGGATTCTGCTCTACATTTACTCCGGCCCGGAAAGTGCCCGCTCGGAGTACAAAAACGTCGTGACGCCGGTATTGCTGGCGCTCGGGTGCATTCTGTTTCTGATTTATGGAGCAAGCACCGCTTTCCGGACGGCACGGCTTCGCCAGAGAGTCAGTGTCTTCGAGATCGGGCAGACCGTCATAGCGTTCCTGCTGGCTGCCTTTAGCGTGCTGCGTTTTGGAGCAAGTGCCGGCGCGCCTGGTGTTAGGGTAATGTTAGGGGCGTTCTGTTTGCTGTTTTCGGCAGTGTGTTACGCGGCTGCCTATGCTTATTTCGACCGCTTCCCCGAACGTTTCCCCGAACAACGTAGCTACCACGTATATGCCACCTGGAGTGCCGCTCTTTTCCTGGCGGGCAGCTTTTTGTGTCTCCCGCCGTTGCTGCTGGCGTTGTGCTTGAGCGTGGCCGCGATCATGGCCACGCTCCTGGGCGTGCGGGCATCTCGCCTGACGCTGGAATTCCACGGCCTGGCGTATCTGGCTGCGGCGGCGTACGCGTCCGGCCTGCTGGATTATGCAGGCCGTGCCCTGGCGGGAACCTTCCCCGCCGTGCCCGGATGGATTGTCTGGATCGTCGCCGCCTCGGCGGTTCTGTGCTACGCGGTCGGAGGCCGCTTACGCGTAGAGCGGTGGAACCAGCACTTCCTGCAACTGCTTTCGGCTGTCCTGGCGGTGGCCGCAGTGATAACGTTCCTGGTTTCTGTCCTGGTGTGGCTGGCAGCAGTCGGCATGACGCCCGGCGCATCCCAAGTGGCCGTCATCCGCACCCTTATCACCTGCCTGGTCGCGCTCGCGCTCGCCTTCAGCGGCTCCCGTTGGCAGCGGACTGAACTCGTATGGATTGCGTACGGCACGCTGGCTTTGGTCACGGCGAAGCTGCTGTTCGAAGACTTGCAACACGGGCACCCGGGATCCACTGCTGTGTCGATCTTCCTGTATGCGGTGGCTCTGATTCTCGTTCCGCGGATGGCGCGCGTGGGCCGGCGAACTTGAACCGCGGTTGCCTGCCTGAAACCGCACCGATCTTTCAAGCGGCATGGCGGAGGGAGGAATTCGAATCCTCGATACAGGTTCTAGAGCGTATATCGGTTTAGCAAATTCAGCTCGTCCCCTACCTATTGCGCGGAATCAATCACTTACAGTCAGCTTGGGTGTTCTTGTTCGGGTGAATAGATGCTGTTCGGGTGGAATTATGAACCTTAATATGCACCTTAATATGCACCTGCGCAACAGCGGTTTTTCGCCACGTGGATTCTGGTCAGAGCGCCGCGGAGCAGGCGACTGTGACGCCTACAACGGGCGGTACCCCCATAAGCCTTAAGCTTAAGGAAGGCTCAAAACAGCGGGTCCGGGAGCAGTGCAAAGCTCGGACGAAGGCTAGCGGTCCATGTCAGGCACCAGCTGTAGAAGGAGACTTGTGCTTTTGCCCTTTCCCCGCGCCCACGCAGATTCACTGCATACTGAGCGTTGGACCATCCGGTTCCACCGGACGCGGCGTACCAGATTTCGCGGGAAAGCCACGAAGAATCGGGTCCAAACCTTGCGCCTGGCGCTTCTAGTATTTCTCGAAAAGCGTGATCGTCCTGGACGCTGCGATAGCCCAAGTTGAAGCAGAGCGCCTAAACCGTCAGCCAGTGTTATTCCGCGACTGCTCGGTCAAACTGGAGGAACAGGTTGAGATGGCCGAGAGGTTGTCAGAACACTTCAATTTCTTGGCACGCTCGGTGGGTACCGCCGAGATAAACCTCGAAGAGCTCCGGAAGAGTCTTCAATCGGAAACCGATCGCCAGATCTCTATCTGAATCAGTCTTGCTCGTGTGGCAACACTCAATGCATTGGGCAACGATGAAGAGATGCACGCAGCAATGGATCGGTAGTCCCTTCTTTTCGAACCGAAATCAGGTGAGGGCAACAATGGTGTTGATGCGTGATACTCGGCCAGCGGTTGTGGCCGGGAGGTACCGCCCCTCCAAGCCGGCGGGAGGAGGAGGCCGCGTTTATGGCAACCCATAAGAAAAGGGTGGACCTCTTGAATTGGAGATACGAAGGTGAAACGAGGACCACGTCTCCGGTTGCGACGACACGACGAAACGGTCCTGTACACAATTCCCGGCAAGTAATTGCAGAACTGTCCAAGATTGACCATCCTGTACCTGGGGTTTAAGGCATGCTGTCTATGCTAAGTCTACGCCATGAAAAAAGAACTCAGCCCAAAACAGGTACTGGCTGTTCGTTGTCCGACTTGTGGTGCTGGTCCGAGGGAGAAGTGTGAGCTTAATACTGGCCAACCGCGCAACGAGCCGCATCGCGACCGCGGATTGATCGCAGCAGATTGAGCCGAGACCCACGAATCGTAGCAGCACAGTGTTTAAGACATTCCCGAGTGTTTCCCTCGATTGGCGCATATCCCAGAACCCTTCGAAACCCACCCACAGGCGTAATCGTCGCAATGTGTATGAGAAGCAGTGTATGGTGAAGGGACCGAGTGGCCCCCCTTTTGGTAAGGGTGACCCGCGCGGCGGAGCGATTGCGCCGCCACTGCCAACCCGTCGTAGATCGCCCCGGTCAAGGATGAAACAAATGGGACAAGAGAAGAAAGCAAGCCAGCCATCTTCCAAAACACTGCCGAAAGCAGCCACCGGAATCCAGGGTTTGGACGAAATCACGGGGGGAGGGTTGCCTCTGGGACGCCCCACTCTGATCAGTGGAGGCGCCGGTTCCGGAAAGACACTGTTCGGACTGGAGTTCCTGGTTCGGGGCGCTACACAATACAGCGAGTCCGGCGTGTTCATGTCGTTCGAGGAATCGATCCCAGATCTGACCAAGAATGTCGCTTCGCTGGGTTTCGACCTGGACCAGTTGGTGGCGGACAAGAAACTGTTCGTGGACCACGTGTCCATCACCCGCAGCGAATTGGGGGAAACCGGCGAGTATGACCTTGAGGGCCTCTTCATTCGAATAGCCGACGCAGTCCAGAGGATCGGGGCGCGGCGAGTCGTCCTGGACACCATTGAAACGCTTTTCGGCGATTTGCCCAACCCAGGCATCCTGCGCGCCGAAATCCGCCGCCTGTTCGACTGGCTCAAGCAAAAAGGATTGACCACGGTCATTACCGCCGAGCGGGACCATCCCGACAAGCTGACCCGGCACGGCATCGAGGAGTTCGTCTCAGACTGCGTAATCCTGCTGGACCATCGTATCCGGGAGGAGATCTCGACCCGGCGTCTGCGCATCATCAAGTACCGAGGATCGACCCACGGCACCAACGAGTATCCGTTCCTCATTGATGACCAAGGTATTTCAGTCCTGCCGATCTCCTCACTGGGCCTGGACCACGATGCGTCTACCGAACGAGTATCGAGCGGCATTGCCCGGTTGGATGGCATGCTCGGCGGCAAGGGCTTTTATCGGGGGAGCAGCATTCTGGCATCCGGAACCGCGGGTACGGGTAAATCCACCATTGCGGCGTGTTTCGTGGATGCGGCCTGCCGCCGCGGTGAGCGCGCTTTGTTTTTCGCTTTCGAAGAATCGCCCCGGCAGATCGTCCGCAATGCCCGTTCGATCGGCATCGACCTCGAGCCATGGGTGCGCAAAGGTCTCCTGCAATTCCATGCGGCGCGTCCCACTTACGGAGGGATCGAACAGGTTCTGTTGCTGACTCACAAACACATCACCAGCTTCCAGCCCAGCGTCGTTGTGGTGGACCCGGTCACCAATCTGCTCATGGTCAGCACCCAGAACGAAGTGCGGTCCATGCTCACGCGGCTGGTCGATTTTCTGAAGACCCAGAAAATCACTGCGATTTTCACCAGTTTGACTGCGGCGGGGGCCCTGGAAGCCAGCGAGGCGGACGTCTCCTCCCTCATGGACACATGGCTCCTGCTGAAAAACATCGAGGTCGGGGGAGAGCGGAACCGGGCGCTCTACGTGCTGAAATCGAGAGGCATGGAACATTCCAACCAGATTCGCGAATTCGTGCTCACGGACGAGGCCTACGATTGCTGGACGTTTACCTCGGACCCGAGGGCGTGCTGACTGGTTCCGCCCGGGTGTCGCAGGAAATGCGCGAGAAAGCAGTGGTTACGTTCCGCCTGCAAGAACTGGAATCCCGCCGACGCGAACTGGAGCGTAAGCGCCGGATCTTTGAGGCCCGCATGGTCATGCTCCGGGCGGAGTTTGAAGTGGAGGAAGAGATCATTCAACAGACCATCTCCGAATCGGAATTGCTCGGCGAGGAAGTGGTGCAGGACCGCGGGCAGATGGTGCTGAGCCGGAAGGCGGACTCATCTTCCTACAAGAAGGATGTGCGCGCAAAAACCGCGCGGAAACGCTGAATGCCGAAAACCAAGACAAAAACTCGGGCGCGGCCTGGCAAATCGGACCCTCGGAAGCCAGTGGTTTGGAATCTGCGGCTCTACGTGGCGGGCCAGACTCCCAAGTCCGTTCGCGCCTTTGCCAACCTCAAGGTGCTGTGTGAAGAACACTTGAAGGGCCGCTATCAGATCGAAGTGATCGACCTGAGGGAGCATCCGCAACTGGCGCGCGGCGACCAGATCATAGCAATTCCGACCGCGGTAAGAAGGCTTCCGCTACCGGTCCGAACGATCATTGGAGACCTGTCCAACAGCGTGCGGCTATTTGTGGGCCTGGA
>OBLU010000197.1_pt1 | contig 57749 bp, 54 predicted proteins | sample 1518681 | NCBI WGS metagenome assembly OBLU01 (sample SAMEA3539304, study PRJEB22396) | soil metagenome | biome: tundra; feature: field; material: soil | place: USA | collected 2010-05 | depth 0.15 m | reverse complement strand
CACGCTGGCCAACGCCTTCACGCGCATGGTGGAAGGCCTGCGCGGGATGGTGCGCCACGTGCGCGACGCCGCCTCCCAAGTGGCCAGCGCCTCGAGCCAGGTGGCCAGTGCTTCCGACGAGTCGGCCAAGAACAGCCTGCAGACTTCTTCGGCCATCGATGAAGTGACGAGCACCATGCACGAAATGAGCGTGAACGTGCAGAACATGGTGAAAAGCACGCAGACGCAGGCCTCGAGCGTCAGCGAAACCTCGGCCTCCATCGACCAGATGGTGACCTCGATCCAGCGGGTCGCGGATACGGCCAAGGTTCTGCTCGATATCTCGAACCGTTCGCGGGAAGAGGTGCACAGCGGCATCGGCACCATGGAAAAAGCGACCGACGGCTTGAACCGGATCAACACCACGATCCGCTCTTCAGGCGAGATCATTGACTCGCTCGGCGGCCGGGCGGACGACATCGGCAAGATCGTCGAGGTGATCGACGATCTGGCGGAGCAGACCAACCTGCTGGCGTTGAATGCCGCCATCGAAGCGGCGCGCGCGGGCGAGCACGGGCTGGGATTCGCGGTCGTGGCGGACGAAGTCCGGAAGCTGGCGGAGAAATCCGCGCAGTCCACCAAGGAGATTTCCGAGCTGATCGAGAGCATCCAGAAGGAAGCGCGCAAGGCGGTCGAAAACATGGAGAAGAGCACGACCATCGTGAACGAAGGACTGAATCTGGGACAGGAACTGAATGCCGCGCTGCGAAAAATTTCGAACGTGGTGACCGAGGTGTACAAGTTCGCGCAGGAAATCGGGGCCGCCACCAACGAGCAGTCGCACGGTTCGGCGCAGATCGCGCGCGCCACCACGCGCTTGAACGAAATCACGCACGAGATCAACTCGGCGGTGGAAGAACAAGCCTCCGGGGCGCAGGCGGTGGTGCAGGCCATGGAGCGCATGCGCGAACTGGTGCAGTCCTCCACGTCGGGTTCCACCGAACTGGCCGCTTCCTCCGATCAGATGTCCAAGATGTCGCAGGGTCTGCTGGATTCGATGGACCGTTTTGCACTGCGGCCGAACGACAGGTCGAACGACAGCGCGCCGGGGTACGGGAACGCCGCTCGGAGCGCGGCGGCGGGATCTCGTTGAGAGAATTCCATTCATGAGCCGGGAAACACACATTGTGGGCTTTCGGGTGGGCCGCGAGACCTACGGCGTGCCCATCACATCGCTGCATGAGATCGTCCGCGTGCCCGAGATCACCGCGGTGCCGGACGCGCCCGATTATCTGGAAGGGGTGATCAACCTGCGCGGGAAGATTGTCTCGGTGGTGGATCTACGGAAGCGCTTCGGGAAACCGTCCGCCGGAATCGACCGGCGCAGCCGCATTCTGGTCGTGGAACATCGGGGCCGCCTCGCGGGCATGATCGTGGACTCGGCGTCGGAGGTCCTGAAAATTCCCGAAAGCGACATCGAAGCCGCGCCCGTCATGATGCAGGAAGGCGGATTGGACTGTGTAACCGGCCTGGGCAAGTACCAGGGACGGCTGATCATTCTGCTGGATATCAGCAAGGTATTAGGGGCGCGCGAGGTTGGAACCGAGCCGGCGGTAGAAGAACCGGCGGCGTCCGGTAGCGGCAAAGCGGGGACCAAGGCGGGGACGAAGACCGCCTCGGCTGGGAAATAGCAAGCAGAACCGAACCCACATGAACACGAGCGAAACACCCGCACTCACCGACGCGGAATTGAAACTCCTGCAGGCGCTGGTCTACCAGGAGTGCGGCATGCACTTCGACGAGCGGCGCACTCCCTTCCTCCAGGACCGTTTGCTGCGCCGGTTGAAGGAGTGCCAACTGGATTCGTTCTACAGCTACTATCGCTTGCTCATCAGCCAGCCGGGAAAACAAGAGTTGTCGCGCCTGCTGGAAAATCTCACCGTCAACGAGACCAGCTTCTTCCGGAACAAAGCGCAGTTGGAGCTGTTTCAGCGGGAGGTGATGGACGATCTTCTGCGGCGCAAGCAGGAGCGCCGGGACTACAGCTTAAGAATCTGGAGCGCGGGCTGTTCCACGGGGCAGGAACCTTACACCCTGGCCATGCAGGTGGCCGATGCGCTGTCGTACTACTATCTGCGTCATCCTCTGCCGTTCGAATCGCCGGTTCCGAAGCCTCTGGTACCCGCACCCTGGCGGGTGGAGATCCTGGCCAGCGACATCAACTATTCGGTCTTGCGCGCGGCGCAGGAGGGCTCCTACAGCGAACATCAGATGTCGGCCGTCGACTATGGCTACCGCTTGCGTTACTTCGACAAAGTGGGCGACCGCTACGCGGTGAAGAAGAACGTCAAGGAACTGGTGCATTTCGACTTTCACAATCTGAAGACGGAATACCTGCCGCAGCGCAACGACATCATTTTCTGCCGCAACGTGATGATGTATTTCGACCAAGCCGAGCAGAAGCGGCTGGTCGAGAAGTTTTACCGTTGCTTGAATCCCCAGGGATACCTCTTCGTCGGCCATGCCGAAAGCCTGCTGGGGCTGACGGAAAAATTTCAGATGGTGCATCACAACAGCGGCACGGCGTACCAAAGAGTAGAGGTGAAGATGTGACCGTTCCCCCGGAGGACCGGATGACCGAACTCCGCCAGCTGTTCTTCGAAAGCGCGGGGGAACTCGTCCAGAAGCTGAACGACGAAGCCATGCAGTTGGAGAAAACGCCCGGCGATGCGGAGACAGCCCGCAGCCTGCGGCGGACGGTGCATACGCTGAAGGGGGACGCGGCCGCCTGCGGTTTCCGGGAACTCAGCGAACTGTCCCATGAGTTCGAGGACGTGCTGACGCTGGAGAACACGGCAGCGGCGGCTTCGGTTCCCGAGATCGCGTTGCGCGCGGCCGACGTGTTTGCGGCCTTGCTGGAGGCGTATCGCAAGGGCACGAAACTTCCCGGCATCCAGTCTTTGCGCGCGGACATTGCCCGTCTGGCACACCCGGCGCCAAGCGGCGCGGTGCAGGTGAAGAAGAAAAAAGCCGCCGCGAAAACCAGCCGCTGGTCGGAATACGAGCAACTGGCCATCACCCGGGCGGCGGCGGATGGCAAGCGGGTTCATCACGTGACGGTGCAGGTCGACCCACAGTGCGGCATGCCCATCGCCGCGCGTCAGATGGTCCAGTTGGCCCTGGCAGAACTGGGCGAGGTGCTGGCTCTCTATCCGGTCGAAGGCAGTCTCGAGCCCGGGGACCGCATCGAAGCGGCGCTCGCGTCGGAAAAACCGGTGGAGCAGATCCGGGCGAAGTGCAGCATTCCAACGATTGCGCTGAATGTCCGAGTCAAGCCCCTGCGCGCCCAGGCGCCGTCACAACCGCTCCCGCCTGCTTCCGCTGCCGATTCGGAAGGCCAGCACAAGGACGAGGACGCGTCGCCTGCTGGCGCCGAGGTCACTGCCGGCGTCACTGCCGGCGTCAATGCTAAGGATGCGCCGTCGACCGGGGAACCGGCGGCGCCCGCCGTGCCGGCCGGCCCCGACAACGTGCTGCGCGTGGATGCGGAAAGAATCGACAGCGTACTCAATCTGGTCGGGGAACTGATCCTGGCGAAATCGATGTTGCAGCAGACGCTGTTGGAATTTGGACAACGCTTCCCGAAAGATGTCTTGCGGGGAAAGTTTTCCGATGCCATGGCCTTCCAGGGGCGGGTTTTGAATGACCTGCAGCACTCGGTCATGAAGATTCGCATGGTGCCGGTCGATCAGCTGTTCCGCCGCTTCCCGCGCATTGTGCGCGACGTCGGGCTGCAGTGCGGCAAAGAAGTCGAGCTGACGGTCCGGGGCGGGCAAACCGATCTCGACAAAAGCATTCTGGATGCCATCGCCGAGCCCCTCACCCACATGGTGCGCAATGCCGTCGGCCATGGCATTGAGACCGCCGAGGAGCGGGTTCGCGCCGGCAAGCGGCCGCAGGGTACCTTGCGGCTGGCCGCTTATCACCAGGGCAACCAGGTGGTCATCGAGGTCTCCGACGACGGGCACGGCATTGATCCGGAAAAGGTTCGGCAGCGCGCCCTCTCCCAGGGATTGCTGAAAGCCGACCAGGCCTCCCGTCTGACCGAGTCCGAGACTTTGGATCTGATCTTTAAGCCGGGATTCTCCACTGCCGACGAGATCACCGAACTGTCGGGCCGCGGCGTGGGATTGGATGTAGTGCAGAGCGTGTTGGGGCGGCTGAAGGGAACGGTGCAGATCGAAACTGCGCTGGGACGGGGCACCACCTTCCGTCTGCGGCTGCCCCTGACGTTGGCGATTATCCGGGCGTTGCTGTTCCGCGTGGAGCAGCGGCTCTACGCCCTGCCGCTGAACGCGGTGGCCGAGATTGCGCGCACGGTCGAAGAAAATATCCATCAGGTGGAACACTACGACGTGCTGCAACTGCGCAACGACGTGCTGCCCCTGCTGCGCCTGGGCCAGAAGCCTCCGGAGGGGCCGGAAACGGCGCGGCGCAAGGTTTTCATTCTTGTGATCAACAGCGGAGAGCGCAAGTTCGGCCTGGTCGTCGACGAGTTGGAGGGCGAGGAAGAACTGGTGATCAAAGCGCTCGACGATCAGTCGATTACCACCGACCTGGTGAGCGGGGCTTCGATTCTGGGCGATGGCCGGGTGGTTCTCATCCTGAACATGATCGCCCTCATGGATCGCTTCACGCACGGGCGGGCGGATAAAGCCGGCCCCGGCATGGCGGGTTTGCTGTCGAGTGCCGAACCGGCAGCGGCCAGCGATGGGCGGATCCAGACCGGTGAGCCGCGCGCACGCGGGACGGCAGGGGGCCAGGCATGAGAAAACCCGTGCGGGTCCTGGTGGTGGATGACTCGGCCCTGATGCGCAAACTGATTCCCAAAATCCTGGAACGCGACGACTCCATCGAGGTGGTCGGCACAGCGATGGACGGCAATTTTGGGTTGAAGAAGATCGAGGACCTGAAGCCGCAAGTGGTAACCCTCGACCTGGAAATGCCCGGACTGAACGGCATCGATACGCTAAAGCAGATCATGCGGCACTGGAAGTTGCCGGTCATCGTCGTCAGCTCGCATTCGACCGCCGGGGCGTCGATCACGCTTAAGGCACTGGCGTTGGGCGCATTCGATTTCGTGGCCAAACCGAAGGATGTGGCGGCGCGCATGCCCGAAATTGCCGACGAACTGATCCGGAAGATCCAGGCCGCGGCGCAGAGCGCGGGCGTGCAGCCGCAGTTCCTGCTGGGGGACACAGCGGGGGGGCGGACCCGCAAACTCCAGCCCCTGGCACCGACCCACATCGTCGCCATTGGCGTTTCCACGGGTGGTCCGAGCGCGTTGCAATACCTGTTTTCGCATTTGCCAGTAAATTTTTCGGGCAGCATCCTGGTCGTGCAACATATGCCCGACGGCTTCACGGAACTGTTTGCCAAGAGGCTCGATGAGTGCTGCCCCATCCGCGTGAAAGAAGCGCGTCCCGGCGACTTGCTGGTAGCCGGCCGGGCGCTCATTTGTCCGGGGAACCGGCACATGAAAGTGAAGAAATTGCCCCTCGGCAACGTGGCCGTGCTGGCCGACGACCCCCCGGTGAACGGGCATCGCCCTTCGGTGGACGTGCTGTTCCGCAGCGTAGCCGAGAAGTTCGGGCCGCAAGCCATGGCGTTGCTGATGACCGGCATGGGAGAAGACGGGGCAACCGGCCTGGGTGAGGTCATGGCGGCCGGGGGATTCACCGTGGCGCAGAGTCAGGAAACATGCGTGGTTTTCGGCATGCCCAAAGCGGCCATCGAACGCGGCTATGCCATGCGCATCGCGGACCTTCAGGATTTGCCCAAGATTTTGCTGGCACAATGCGAGTCCGAGCACGGCCGGGGGGACACCACCCGAACGGACACCAGCGACGTCAAGCGGGCAACCAGTGCCGGAAGTAACTAGAGTTACCTATCGAAGGTGTGTAGATTCGTGATTAAGTGCTAGTTGGGGAGGAGTGTCATGGAAAAATTTGCGCCCGTAAAACGGAGCGAAGACGGACAGCCGGTGCGCTATCTGATCGTGGATGACTCCGTGTTCGCCCGCAAGAACCTGGCCCGGATGGTGGAAACCTTCGGGGGACAGGTAATCGGCGAGGCTGGCGACGGAGTTACGGCGATCAGCGAGTACGACCGGCTCACACCCGACATCGTTCTGATGGATATCACCATGCCGCAGATGGAAGGCATCGAAGCGGCGGAGAAGATCGTGCGCGACCATCCGAACGCCCGCATCGTAATGGTGTCGTCGGTCGGCTACCAGGAGAACATCGTGGCCGCTTTGCAGCGAGGTGCCCGTCACTTCGTGCAGAAACCCGTGAAGCCGGAAGTTCTCTATGAAGTCATCAAGTACGTGATGCGTGACGACGGAACGACGGCCCGTGGCGCCGGCGCCGGAGCTGAGGCATAGTCATGCGGATGGACCTGATTCAGCCTTTCATTAACTCGGCCGATGCCGTCCTGGCGCAGGGGCTGGAGTCGCCCATTTCCATCGAGAACCTGAGCATGGAAGAAGAAGCGTACCGGCGGAAAGGGGTCGCGGCCGAGGTTTACCTCACCGGCGAGATCGAAGGGCGGATTATCTTTGATGTGGACCTGGGAGCGGCGGTGCAACTCGCCAGCCGTCTGGCCGGCGTCGAGGTGTCCGAGACCGACGAAGATCTGGTACGCGAGGCGGTCCTGGAGCTGGCCAACCAGATCATTGGCAACGCCGTCACCACCCTCAACGACCAGGGATTTCACTTTCACGTTCGTCCCCCAACCGTGCACACTTCCGAGCAAGGCAGCAAAAGCAGTGAAGACACCGAAGCCCTGGTGATGGGCTTCAATACTTCCAGCGGAAACGTCTTCATGAATATGGCGCTGCGCTACCGCCGCCGCCGGGCGATGGACCGCGCTGCAGTCGCGGGATAGAGACTCGGTCGTTAGTCGTTAGTCGTTCGTCGTTCGTCGTTGGTCGTTAGTCGCTCGACACTGCAACTCATCCAGCCCCATCAACACGAAATTCGCTACATGCGTTCACATTTCATTATGCTTAAGGGCCGGCCATCAGAAACACCGGATTTTGCGGAAGGTTGAACTGCCCCCCCGAGCGCGAACCGATTGGAGCCGGTAGATTCAGGATATAGGTGTCGCTGGAGGTGTCGATCACGTTGACATTACCCCCATCGCAACTCGCCAAGTAAGCACGGCTGCTGTCGCCGCCGGCGGCCATCGTCAAGCGGAAGCGCACTCGCGGCGGCTGAATCGTGGGGGAGCAGAGGGCGTCGTAGGCAGGAAATCCCGGCACCGCAAAGTAGCTCTTAATAGTGTTGCTCGCGACGTCAATCACCGTCACCTGCGGGCAGATGTTGTCGGACAGGTCTTCGTAGTAGGACCCGACATAGGCGCGGCTGCCATCGGGCAGGGCGGCGACGGCAACTGTATTCAAGGTTGCTGTCGCGGTGCCCGAGCAGGGATCCCCGGCGCCGCGCGAAGTGGGTTGAACCGTGGGAATCGTAATCGCGCCTCCCGTAAGAACCACGGGAGTCGGTTGCGAGACATCCAGCATCGTCAATTGGTTGCCTCCCGGTATGTACAGCCGGTTCAGATGCCCGTCATAGAGCAGGTAAGCGGCAAGCGGGGGAATAGAGCTGCTATCGAGGATGTCGACCACTTTATCGCCGACGGTGTCGGTGGTATCAATTGTGCTCAAGAATGCGTTGCCGCTATTGCCGTTGAGCACATATACGCGTTGGCTGTCGGAGCGCGCAATCACCCACAGCGGCGCAGAGAAAGGGGACAACCCATTGAGGTCGAGAGGTCTCATCGACCGGTCCTTGGTGTTGAAGGCACTGATCGTGTTGTCGCCCTGGTTCGCCACGTAGAGCTTCTGGCTATTCGGCGTCTCCGCCATGGCAACCGGGTTGTTCCCCACAGGGATGGTGGCAACCAGGCTGTTGCTGTCGGTGTTGACCACCTCGACCGACGGAGGTACGTAGCCGGGCAGCAACACGTAGGCCTGGCTCGACTCGGTGGTAGCCACAAAGTTCGGCGCCGAATTCGGCGGCAGACTGATGGTGTTCGTGCTGCCGATAACCACGCTGCTGAAGTTTAGCTTGGTGATGGAATCGGCCACTGCGCCCGTCACGGAATGGTTTACGACCAAAACCTCGCTGGCGCTTTGCTGCACGGCATGGACGGGAGCGAGGCCCACGCTGACGACGCTCATGTCCGTATCGCCGGAAACATCCAACACCATGGCGCTGCCGGGCACCACGGTTCCGTTATCGTTGATCGACACCACGGTGTGCGCCGCCTTCGGGTTGGGAAACACCGGAGGATTCGGGATGATAATCGGGCGGAACGTGTCGCCGCACCCGCTACAGATCACATAAAGAAACAGCACGAACCCCAGCCAGAGAAACCTCTTCATTCAAACTCCGTAGTTCAAGTCAGTCTTGCGCGGAAACCGCTATTGTATCGGGAACCGGGCCGCGAGGGGAAATCAGGCGGGCAAGAAAACAGGTTTCAAGGTTTCAAAGTTCAAGTTAGAAGTTGCAAAGCCAGGTTTTCACATTGAACGGCAATTAACGCCGTCCGAACTTACTGTGGGAAACCTGCCAGGGCTGGGGTCTTTCCCGGCGGCAAGGGAGTCCTCGCCACGTTCATGATCATCGCCAGCGCGGTATAGTAGCCCACGGTGCCGGTGAGATCGATCACGCCCATCTCGCCAAAGCTTTTCACTGCCCGCGCGTAAGTGGCGTCGGTCACACTCTGGTTTTGCGCCAACTCCGAGCAAAAGTCGTAGACCACTTCTTCATCGGGCGACATTCCCGTTGGGCGGCGCCCGTCGCGAACCGCGGCAAGTGTCTCCGGCTCCATGCCGGCCTTCAAGGCCAGGTCGTAATGGGAATCCCATTCGAACTCCTGGGTCCAGCGGCGCGACGTCATCAGGATTGTGAATTCTGTTAATTTGCGGCCCAGGCTGTTTTGGTAGCGGATGTATTCTCCAACCTTTTGCAGTCGGCTCATAAGGTCGGGGCTCCGAAGCAGCGGTATGAAAGGACCAACCAGCGATCCCCGTGGACCAGCGATCAACTCAGCTGCGACTTTCTTTTGAACATCCGTCATCTTGTCGGCCGGGATCGGCGGCATCCGGTCCTGTGAGGCAGCCGTCCCCGCGATAAAAAACAAGATTAATGCGCCTAATTTAACTTTGGCGACTTTCATAGAAGGCCTCCTGCCGAGCCGGTACGCGACGGCAATTACTTGAAACCTGGGGTTGTTCCGGGATCTACGCTCGCCCGCGGCGTCTTTTCGGCTGGCCCGCTTCTGGCATCTCGGCAACTTTTTCTGAGGCGACCGGCTTCTTCGTCTGGGCCAGGCTTTCTTTCAGCGCCGCCATCAGATCGACGACCGGGGCCAGCTTCTTGGGTTGCTCGACGGCCTGCACTTCGCCGCCTTCCAGCTTCGCCTCGATCAGCTTCTTCAGATTTTCCTGAAAGGTGTCGTGATACTTCTCCGGGTCCCACTCGCCCGCCAGCGCTTCAATGAGTTGATGGGCAACCTTGATTTCGGCGTCTTTAATCTCCACCTCGGGAGCACCGAACGACTCGACCTCGCGCACCTCCTCCGCATAGTACATGGTGTGCAGCATCATCCCGCCTTTATGCGGGCGCAGGAAAACGGTGTATTCGCGGTTGTGCATGGTGAGCTTGGCGATGGCGACGTACTCACTTTCTTCGAGCGCCTTGGTCAGCAGCGCATAGGGACGGCGGCCGGCTTCATCGGGAACCATGTAATACGACGACTCGAAGTACACCGGATCCACGTCGCTCGACTTCACGAATTCGAGGATCTCCATCGTCTTCGCCGTCTTCGGCTCGATCTTCTTGATCTCTTCGGGATCGATGATGACGTACTCGTCTTTGCGGTACTCGTAGCCCTTGACGATATCGCTGCGCTCGAGGACCTGGTTGTCCGCCGGGCAAATGAGCTGCTGCTTGACCCGATGGTGGTCCGTGCGATGAAGCTGGTTGAACGAGATGCCGTTGCTGCGCGCGCCCGAGAACAGACGCACCGGCATCGAGATTAATCCGAAAGTAAGATAACCAGACCAGACTGAGGCAGCCATTGGTTTCACCCCATTGCAGAAACGAAGCGGAGACGAGGCTTACCTCGTCTCTTCAAAGTCTTCAGTGCTCGAACCTCACCGAGCGTACAGAAGTGTAGCCTAAATGAGGAGGGGTTGCAGCCGCCAGATTGCGGGCGAATCCAAAGGTCAAGCACTAGATGGCGGGGTCGGCTGCCGCCCGACCCCGAATATAGTGTTATCGAACGCGGAACACGCAAGACCAGTCGCCAGTCATCAGTTGTCCGTTGTATTAGTTTGAACTCGACCTTGCGGGCAGCGCTGGCAGGTTCCACGTATCGGACACCGATCCGGGCGATTTTGAGTGTAATCGGGATGTTTCACCAATTATCACGACGAACAGGGCTTATAGTCCCCTGCTCACAATCCCCTACTCGCATTGTCGCTCGATCACCTTCTTGAGTGTTTCCATGCCCTTGGTTGAAATCAGGCGTTCCTGACCAGTTGGAAATTTAGCCAGTCCGTTATTCTCCACAACAGCGATTAACTTGCTGCCCATCGCAGAAATCTCAAAAAGTTTCGCTCGCACAAGCTTGTTCGAAAATTTCTCCGAAGTCGGGTCGGTCGCGGAATTCAGCACTTTTCTGATGGCGCGAATATCCTTGGCGGCAGGAATTTCGCAACGGCGACCGCGCTGTTCAATACTCTCAGACGTGATAGCGACGAGCGTTTCCGCTCCAATCGGGACATAGTAGACCCCGATAGCGCTCGCATTCGCTGGGCTTTCGGATGAATCACAACCCCTAAAGAAGAGCAGGGTGGACGCAACGAGCGCGCCTGTGCCGATGAGGATTGCTAATTTGTTCACGGCAACAATTTAGTCCATTTAGTGCTTAAACGCAGCGGTTTCCACGATAACTATTGAAATCAGGCGTTAGCACAACCTTGCGCTTTTGTTTCGCCTTTTTGAGGGTCGATGAGTGAAATCGGGATTTCTCGCCAATAACGCGATATTGCGGCAGATGGGCGCAGTAGAATGAGGGTGGTATGAGCGCTGTTTCAACGAATTCCACAGCCGCAAGCCCCACGCTTATCGCGACGGTCATTGTCAGTGTCTTGGCGGTCTGCGCGTTCTTCGGTTGGGGTGCGTGGCGAGTATGCCAGTCTGCGGATCGTGCCGAGCGAGACCCACGATATAGACGGCGGCTACTTCTTCGCGGAGCACTAGTCTATGCTCTATGTGCAGCTTATGGCATAGAAGAAGTCATCTCTGGAAACGCCCCAGTACAGAGCCTCTTTGGTCTGATTGTCCCCGCATTTTTAATCTGGCTCTACATCAAACAAGCAAATCGCGTGAAGCTCCCTCCTGCCTAAAGCAAACATTGTTGAACAAAACAGGCGTTTACACTCTTTGACCCCGGCCAATCGAGATTTTTCGCCAGTTATGTCCCCTATGGTGAGGCGTCGCGAGGACTGGCGTGACTGCGTACTCGGAGAGCCTGCGCAAAGGAAAATGCAATTCCAACTATGAGGAAGATTGAAGCAATTGGGATCACATCTGGCAGCAGGTCTCGATGTAGTTTTCGTGCTTCAATAGACTCCATCACGAAAATAGAAGTGCCGATGAAGTAGAATGGCGTCCCTGCGAAAAGCCCTGACAGGGTCATTGCACCCTTTTCCGCAGCAGGGCCAACTGCGAATCCTACCGCAATGCCGTTCGCAGCTCCGATCACCACGGCCCACAGAAGCTCAGATTGTGTTCCTCCTTTAATGAGGAAGCAGCAGGCGAGAATAGAGCAAATCGCGATCCACATTAGCCAACGGACGCTCCCCTTGCGAAACGCTTCTGTCCATGTCATATGCGATTAGATTGGCGTTCCATGCTTAGAACGCACGACCAGAACGCTCTTGCGGCATGATAACTGTCGAAACCAGGCGATGTCACAAGTTTGCGCCGTTTGTTCGCCCATTCGTTGCGCACAAAACTCCTGCTACGGCCTGATGGTAGCGGCCCTATCGGACAGCGTGGCGTGCAAGGTCACGTCGTGGCTATTGCATGTCAGTATTAGTTCTCGGTTCGCGATCACCAGATCTCGCGGACGTGAGATTCTACTAAAGGCTGACGGCTGAAACGGCTGAGAGCTGACAGTGACCCGCACCGATGCTAGCTCCTTTTCTAACCCACGGTTGGGCGTCATCCCTGGAGCGACTAGCAATCGCGGCCGCCGTGACGCTGGGCTTCGCAGTGCTGGCCCGAGCTGTGCGCGGCGTCAATCGCTCCGGAGCTCTGGCGGGGGGTCTCGCCTGTTTCGTGCTTTTTGCCGGCGCCGGCCCAGCGGCTTTCGTCGCGCTCGCCACCTTGTTTGTGATGACCTGGGTATCCACCCGCCTTGGATACCGCCGCAAGCTGGCGCTTGGGCTCGCCGAGCGCCGGGAAGGCCGGAATGCCTGGCAAATCCTGGCCAATCTGGCAGTGGCTGCCCTCGGCTCGGTTGTTTTCTGCGCCACCGGAAATCGGGTTTGGTTGGTCGCAGCGCTGGCCGCTCTGGCCGAAGCCGCGACGGACACCGTGGCCAGCGAAATCGGGCAATACCGCAGCCCAGACGCGCGACTGATCACGACATGGGAACGCGTTCCAGCCGGTACCGACGGCGGCATCACGATTCCCGGAAGCATCGCAGGCATGGCAGCCGGTCTGGTGATTGCGGCGGTCGCAACCATGGGCGGGATGCTTCCTCCGACCCAGCTCTGGATTCCGCTGGCCGCCGGATTCGCCGGAATGCTCATCGACAGCCTTCTCGGCGCCACCCTGCAACGTCGCGGCTGGATCAGCAACCAAGCGGTGAATTTCTTCGCCACGCTGGCAGCGGCTGCGCTGGCATATGCCATCGCGATGTTCGTGTAGGGACAGCCGCCCTCGGCTGTCCGGCGGAGGCGAAGCCCCGCCACGTTCTTGAGTGCAAGAATGTATAAGCGAAAACCGAGGCGAGCTGTGCTCGCCTGGACAGCCGGGGCGGCTGCCCCTACGTTACGTTCGCTGCTTGACGCGGTCGAGCAGCATGAAGACCAGGACGCCCAGCAGGGCATTTGCCCCGCCCGACAGGAATTCGTGCGGCCAGCTCCACTCCATGTGCAACCCCACCAGGCCGCGGGCAATCATGAAGTAGACAACCTCGTGCACCACGTAGAAGAGAATCGTAAGCAGGAAACGAGCGCCGGCATGTTCCACGTCCAGCTTGATCCCCAGCGAGGACGCGCCGAATCCCACCACCGTCTTCGAAATTCCGTAGAGCCCGATGGGATGATGCGTCAGCGCGTCTTGCAGAATGCCGATGAAGCTGCCCGTGAGCAAGCCAGCCAGCGGACTGCGCCGCGCCGTCGCGAAACCGATCGTGACCAGCAGCGGAAGATCGAAGATCGAGAAAAAACGAAACCGCAGCGGCAGAAACGCCTGCAGGAAAACGGCGGTCAGCGGAATCAGAACCGTCGCCGGAATGCTGAACCGGTAAACCTCAACCTGCTCTCCCGATGTGTAAGTAATGGCCACGTTAGTGTGGACTATCCTCTACGGCGGGTTGCGGCTTGGGTTCGATCGCGGCCTTCACGGGCTTGGGGGGAACTTTCGCAGCAAGGGTTCCGGTCGCCCCAGTCGCTTTTCGCGCAGCGGACGCGCCGCTGCTGGCGAAGGCTTGTGGAGGCGCGGCTTTGGGCTTGGCAGCCGAGTTTGGGCTCGATGGCGCGACCGTCGCCGGCTCGTTACCTTTCTCGACATTTTCCGGCTTGGGGATAGATTTCATCGCATCGGTACGGGTCGCGCCGGCTTTGGGCTTGACATCCGAGCCTGTGGTCGTTGGTGCGACAGTCCCCGGCGCGGCAGCCCCCGGCGCGTCGGCGTTCACGGCATTTTCCGGCTTGGAAGGAACGCTCGGCAGGCGCTCGGCCAGGATATCGATGGCGCGCCCTGCGCCCGTCTGGTCGGGCTCGGCCTGTCTTTCATCGATCTTCGTTACAACGAGCACTTCTTCCAACTTGCTGAGATTGGCCGCGGGACGCACGCGAATGTTGAGAAAGAGCTCACTGCCCGGCGCAACCTTCGTCACCCTGCCCACCAGCAGGCCCTTGGGGAAAATGCCATCTCCGCCACTGGTAAGAACCATTTCTCCGGCGGGCACGGTTTCGTCGCTCATCACTTTTTCGAGCACCACTTCGCCCGCAGGCGTGCCGCGCAGTATGCCTTGCAGCCGCGTTTTGTCGAGGAGCGCGCCCACTCCACTGGTCTGGTCGTCGATCAAGAGCACCAGCGAAGTCGAGCCGTACACGCGCAGCACCTTGCCCACGATGCCGTCCGCGGTGATGACCGCCATGTCGGGCTTGATGCCGTCGCTTTCACCCTTGTCGATGTAGACCGAGCGCGACAACTCGCTGCCACTCGATCCGATGACCTGCGCCGCCATGGTCCGCGAGATGAACTGTTCCTTGAAGGCAAGCAACGCCTGCAGACGCCGCGCCTGATCGGCGTCCTGGCTCATCCGCACCTGCTCCAGGCTCATCCGCTCGATCTGCGCCTTGAGGCCGCGGTTCTCGGCGCGCACTCCGCGCAGGTAAAAGTAGTTGTGCCAGACCTTGCTGCTGGAAGTTTGCACCCACACCAGCGCCTTTTCGAGAGGAGTCACCGTGCCCACCGCCCAGATGCGGATCAGGCGCGTCGGTTCGCTGTCGGTCGTCCGCTTGACCTGCACGGCCAAGCCGAGTACCTGGGCGAACAACACTCCCACCAGCACGATCAGATTGCGGTAGCGTCCGAGGACGTCCATAACACCAGTTCTTAGTTCTCAGTTGTCAGTTCTCAGCGATGAGATTGTCATCCTGAGCGAAGCGAAGGACCTGCTTTTCGCTCGTGGCTCGCAGCTCGCCGCTCTACTCGATCGAAATCTTGCGCAGCAGCTTGAAGTCCGAGAGCATCTTGCCGGTGCCGAGCACCACGCTGCACAGCGGATCGTCGGCGATCGAGACCGGCAACCCGGTTTCCTCGCGGATGCGCTTGTCTAGGTTCTTGATGAGCGCGCCGCCGCCGGTCAGCACGATGCCGCGGTCGCTGATGTCGGCGGAGAGTTCCGGCGGCGTGCGTTCGAGCGCGACGCGGATCGCATTCATGATGGTCGAAACACATTCACTGAGCGACTCGCGGATTTCGCTGTCATCTACAGTAATGGTTTTGGGCACGCCTTCGATCAGGTTGCGGCCTTTGATTTCCATGGTCAGCGGCTTGTCCAGCGGATAGGCGGAGCCGATTTCGATCTTGATCTGCTCGGCGGTGCGCTCGCCCACCAGCAGGTTATATTTCCGCTTCAAGTAGTTCATGATGGCCTCGTCCATCTGGTTGCCGGCCATGCGCACGGAACGCGAATAAACGATGCCGCTGAGCGAGATCACCGCGATGTCGGTGGTGCCGCCGCCGATGTCGACGACCATGTTGCCGCTGGGCTCGGTAATCGGCAACCCCGCGCCGATGGCGGCCACCATGGCTTGCTCCACCAGGTGCACCTCGCTGGCCTTGGCGCGATAGGCGGAATCCATCACCGCGCGCTTTTCCACCTGCGTGATTTCCGAAGGCACGCCGATCACGATCCGCGGATGCACCAGCATCTTGCGGTTGTGCGCCTTCTGGATGAAGTAGTTCAGCATCTTCTCGGTAACCTTGAAGTCGGCGATGACGCCGTCTTTCATCGGCTTGATGGCCACGATGTTGCCGGGCGTGCGTCCCAGCATCTCCTTGGCCTCCTTGCCCACCGCCTCCACCTCGCCGGTGTTCTTGTTCAACGCGACGATGGAGGGCTCGTTGACGACGATGCCCTTGCCGCGCGCGTACACCAGCGTGTTGGCCGTCCCGAGATCGATCGCGAGGTCGCTCGAAAACATGCTGAACAGCGAACGCAGATTGTGCGAACGCGAGGAACCGTTATGAAACCCGTTGTTTGACATGGCAATACTTCTCTCTCTCGGGAATTCCTCCCACCCCTGAACCTGGGCCTTCCTTAGTTTCCGTGTGAGTCGCTCTACCCTACCTTCTTCTATTCTACGTTTCTTCTATTCTACTTCGATGTTCAGCAGAACTGGTTGTCATCTGGGCACCGGTTGTTCCGAACATCTTCCGAACATCGAATCCTTTACTGAATCACCACTTTTTCCTGATGGGTATTCACCCCACCTTTCGAATTCTGCGCCGTGACCGTGACCAGGTTTTCCCCGTTCGGCAAAGGCGGCGTGAAATAGTGGAACGTACCATCGTCGGCGACGATTGGCACTTCCCTGCCGTTCACCATGACGCGCGCTCCCGCCTCCGTCTTGCCCGTCACTTCGATCACGTGTCCGTGCTGGATCAGAGGATCGATATCGAGCGACAGCTCTATTTTTTCCTTCGCCTTGACAATGATGGTAAAGCGATTCTTTTCGCTTTCTAGCGATTCCTTGCCGGCCGTGTCGTAGGACTGGATGGACCAATAGTAAGCGCCGACCGGCAGACCGGTCACAACTACACTCTGCGTCTCCACCTTGCGGTCCAGCAACAATGACGAAAAATACGGATTGTGCGAAATGCGCAGCCGGTATCCGGCGGCGTTCGCCATCGGCGTCCAGGCAAACTCCACTTCCTTCGACCTCTCCCCGGCGTTGATGAAAACCGGCATCATGTTGCCCGGCGTAATGGGCGCTGGCGGACCGATTTCCGTGGCCCGTTCCATGCTTTTCGATTGGCTCTGAAAACTCACCTTTTCCCAGTTCGCCAGGTGAACCACTTCTCCATTGCGCTCGATTTCGCCGCTGCCTTTCTTCACCAGGATTTCATGCTGATCGTCCTTGGGATTATTGTGCACCATGGCCGACGAATCCGGAGCCAGCGAAGCCTTCGCGCCCGCGACAATCACCTGCGACTTCGAACCCTGAACATAGGTCGCCGTTGTCAGGTCCACCGTGCCGGTCGTGACCGCCACCGACACGTTGGTTTGTTGCTGATCGTTGGCCGAGTTCTCTTCGATTACGATCAGCGAATCCTGTTTCACGGTGTAGTTGGTGCCGTCGTTGAAAACAATTTTCGCCATGCCTTCGGCGCCGGTCTGCACCACATCGCCTTTTTCGAGCGGCACGTTGTAGTCGGCGTTGATCCAACTGTTGCCGTTGCCTTTTCTTACCCGGATCGTGCCATCGAGCGCCGTGAAGTGCGCCTGCTGCGAAACCGCGGCCGATGGCCCCTTGAGCGGAGGCGCCAGTCCCGCAACTTTTTCAAGCAAGCCCGTGGAAAGTTGCCCGGCCGCCTTCACCGTCGAGTCGGTGAATTTCGGAAACGCCACGTGCATGACGGCGCCAAAGATCAGCGCCGCACCCATCAGCGCCATGAGCACGCTGCGATACGTCACCGTCTTCCAGGCAACGTAGAGTCCCGGCTTATTTTTATTCGACACGAGCCCGTGCCAACCTCACTTTAAAATTCTGAGGACAATGGATATCTCTCGCTCTGTGCCCATCATAGTCCCTGCTGGCATGGGTATTAAACTTGGGTCAGGGGGGAAAGGGTTACGAAAGTGCCCACTGGGCCTCCAGAGCGGCTCGCCCGGAGGCTGATAATACAACGCTATAACAGCTATAACCGTATAATGCCAGCAATACAAGATTTTGCGGACAGGTTTGCGGGAAGGATTCGTATGTTAACCGACGACTTTTGCTCCTTGAGCTCGCAACCACGCGGCAGACTTGCACTCTCCGTCTTGACGATCCTGTTTGCTGGTTTCATATTCGTACCAACGTCTTCGAACAGCCAGCAAGCTGCCAAGCCTGATGCGAAAGCCTCTCCGCCTCCGCCTCAGGCAACTACGAAGACGAGCGAAAAGCCATCGCCTAAGCCGGGCGAGTTCTACAACAAGGACCTCGATCTGCACTTCAACTATCCGATCGAGATGCAGATGTCAGACGCCTCTGCTCTTATGGAAAGCGGCCATAAATTTATCTACGGCGTCTCCGGCGAGAGTGACCCCGAGCACCAGGAAGTGAAACGTTGCACCCGGTTTTTACTTTCTGCTGACCTGCCGGAGGATAAGGCGCCGCAACGAGTTGCAGATATCGAGGATGTTTGGGTTGACGATTCAAAGGAGTACAAAGAATCTCGCAAGCCGGTTCCCATCTTTGCGACGATTGTAATGCTGGAACTTCTCCGCGAGTGTCTGCCGAAGGACGCACAGGCGGATAAGGATGATATTTTGGCCGGCATCGCCAAGGACTCGGTCTCGGAGCCGGGGATTCAGCTGATGGGGAAGCCTCTTTGGTACGAGGTTGGAAAACAGAATATCCATATGAATGCGGGAGTGGGTCGCCCAATCGCCAATGGTGAGCTTTCACCCGCGCCCATCATCGTAATGTCAATGGCGACAGAGTGGCGTGGCCATTTCTTGGCATGGGTATTCACATCGGACGATACAGAGATATTCAATGAGATAACAAAGAGCCAGGTGCAATTCGGTGACGGCGCCTGGGGGGCAATGTATCCAGCTACCATCGGCCCACATGGGATGCCGATGGCCATCGCTCCGGATTGAAATTAGTTGCTAGTGTGGTTCCTCGTGACGCGTTTCCCTCAGTCTACGTTCTCGGAGTGTTGGATGCGCGAGTTTAACAGGTCGGGCGCTATTCGCTTCGCCTTGCCCGTCTTTACCCCGGGCGTTAGCATGAAGTGTTCCGCACTACTCCCAGGAGGCTCCTATGGCAACCGATACCCTAACCAGCCCGGTGATCGCGGGCGGCACCACCAAAACCAAGGTTTTCAAGAATTTCATTGACGGCGAATGGGTCGAATCCGCCAGCGGACGGACTTTCGAAGACCGCAATCCCGCTGACACGCGCGAGGTCGTGGCGATCTTCCAGCGCTCCAATAAAACTGACGTAGACGCAGCCGTCGATGCGGCCAAGCGCGCGTTTGCCAAATGGCGTCTAGTGCCCGCGCCCCGCCGCGCCGAGATGGTCTTCCGCGCCGCCGAGATCCTGATCGAGCGGAAAGAAGATTATGCCCGTGACATGACCCGCGAAATGGGCAAGGTGCTGGCAGAAACCCGCGGCGACGTGCAGGAAGCGATTGACGCCGCCTACTACAACGCCGGCGAAGGCCGCCGCCTGTTCGGCCCGACCGTGCCCTCGGAACTGCCCAACAAGTTCGCCATGGCCATCCGCCAGCCGATCGGCGTCTGCGGCATGATCACGCCCTGGAATTTCCCCATGGCAATCTCTTCGTGGAAGCTGCTGCCCGCCGTCGTCTGCGGCAACACCTGCGTGATCAAGCCGGCGCAGGACACTCCGCTCTCCACCTTCAACCTGGTCCAGGCGCTTACCGATGCCGGCATCCCGAAAGGCGTCGTCAACATCGTGACCGGCTTCGGCGCGGAAGTCGGCACGCCGCTGACCGAGCATCCGGTGGTCCGTGCCATCTCGCTTACGGGCTCTTCGGAGGTCGGCAGAATCGTGGGCGCCACGGCGGCCAAGAGCTTCAAGCACTGTTCGCTCGAACTCGGCGGCAAGAATCCGATGATCGTGCTCGACGACGCCAATCTCGACCTCGCCATCGAAGGCGGACTCTGGGGCGCCTTCGGCACCACCGGACAGCGCTGCACCGCCACCAGCCGCATCATCGTGCAGAAAGGCGTTTACACCGAGTTTGTCGATCACTTCGTGGCGCGTGCGAAGAACATCAAAGTCGGCAACGGTCTCGACGAGACCGTCGAGATGGGTCCGGCGGTGAACGAGAATCAGCTCAAGACCGACCTGGAATACATCGAGATCGGAAAAACCGAAGGCGCTAAACTCGTCTGCGGCGGCCATCGGCTTGACCAGGGCGAATACCAGCATGGCTGGTTTATCGAACCGACCGTATTTACCGAGGTCGATCCCAAGATGCGCATTGCGCAAGAAGAAATCTTCGGGCCGGTGGTTTCGATCATCCCCTGCGACGGCCTCGAAGATGCCATCGCGATCGCCAATAACATCGAATACGGGCTGTCGTCGTCTCTGTACACCAAGGACGTCAACAAAGCCTTCGCCGCCGTCCGCGACCTCGAGGCCGGCATCACCTATATCAATGCCCCGACCATCGGCGCAGAAGTCCATTTGCCCTTCGGCGGCACCAAGGCCACCGGCAACGGCCATCGCGAGGGGGGCATCGGCGCGATTGATTTCTACACCGAGTGGAAGTCCGTCTACGTGGATTACTCCGACAAGCTGCAGAAGGCGCAGATCGACCGGGCGGAGTAAGGCAATCTACCGCCGAGACGCAGAGTGCGCCGAGAGAATCTTTCTCAGTTTGTCGTCCCGACCCTGAGTGGAGCCGAAGGGGAGGGCTCTGCAGTGCTCGGCGATCTCGGCGTCTCGGCGGTGATTGATTTTCGCTTGAGGCGAACATGCCCCCATTCACCGCGACATAGCCGCCGCCCGTCTGGAAAACGTCCGCGCATTTTTTTGGACGCCTCCATCCGTGATCTTGCTGCTCGCTCTCCGGAACCATTACCGTAGCTGGTCAGGGTTTTGTACGTTTTTCGACGCCCTCCCAGCGGGTGCAGATTGACCTACGATCTCGGTACCGGTTTCCCGACCAGGAGCAACACTCGGAAGAGGCTGGCGTTGGCGAGCCTGGCGCTGCTGGTGTTCGGCCTGGCGCTCGGGTCGGTTCCAGCGGTGCGAGCCCAGTCTGAGCAGCACTCCAGTCGCAAGGTCATGAGGACCCAAAAGCCCGATTATCCTGCAGTCCTAAAAAGCAAAGGAATCGGCGGGACGGTTCGCCTGAATGCCAGGGTGCTTGCGAACGGAACCGTGGCTAACATCGACGTTCTGGGCGGCAATCCGATTCTCGCCGAGAGCGCAGTCAAGGCCGTGATGAAGTGGAAATACGCCCCTGCCGCTTCGCCCAGCAACGAGACCGTCACATTCAATTTCAACGCCCACTGAACCACAACTCATTTCGGATATGCAGAGATTCAAGCCGCCTTACCTGGATTTTCTCTGCGTCCTCCGCGCCTCTGCGGTTAGAATTCCCTCATGCCCGTATCGCAAGCCCGCGAAATTGCCCCTGCCGCCCGTCTGGAAAACGTCCGCTATGCCATTCGCGATCTGGCCTGCTTCGCCGACGAGGTCGCGCGCCAGGGACACAAAATTTTGCCGCTGAACATCGGCGACCCGCTCAACTTTGACTTCCAGACGCCCGCCCACATGATTGAAGCCGTCTATCAAGCCATGCGTGACGGCAAGAATGGATATTCGAGCTCTTCGGGCATTCCGCCTGCGCTCGAAGCGATTCGCGGCGAGGCGGCCCGCAAGGGGATCGCCAACATTCAGGATGTCTTCGTCACTTCGGGCGTCAGCGAGACGGTAGATATCTGCCTGACCGCGCTGCTCAATCCGGGCGATAACCTGCTTACCCCCTGCCCCGACTATCCGCTTTATTCCGCGGTCCTGGCGAAGCTCGAAATCGGACTGAACACCTATTACCTGAACGAAGAAGACGGCTGGCAGCCCGATCTCGACGACATCAAAAAAAAGATCACGCCGCGGACGCGCGGGATTGTGTTGATCAATCCGAACAACCCGACCGGCTCGGTCTGTACGCGCAAGATGCTCGAGCAGATTGCAGAACTGGCGCGCCGCCACAATCTAATCATCTTTGCCGATGAGATTTACGACAAGCTGATTATGGATGACGATCCGCTCGTGGCCATGGCTGCGGTCGCGCCCGATTTGCCGGTCATTACTTTCGGCGGACTGTCCAAGAATTACCTCGCCCCCGGATGGCGCATCGGATGGGGCATTGCCAGCGGCGAAGCTTCCGTCATCAAGCCGTATCTCGAAGGCGTGAACAAGCTGTTGCGAGCGCGCCTCTGCGCCAACCATCCCGAGCAGTACGCGATCAAGCCCGCCCTCGAAGGCCCGCAGGATCACCTGCTCGAAGTCAAGCGCAAGCTGCGCAGCCGGCGCGATCTGACCATGAAGTGGTGTGCCGAAACTTCGCGCGTAAGTTGTGTCGAGCCGCGCGGAGCTTTCTACGCGTACCCGCGCATCGACATCCCGGAGGGTGACGACGTTTTTGTCACCGAGCTCATTCGCCAGAAGTATGTGACGGTCGTGCACGGCTCCGGCTTCGGCCAGCGCCCGGGGACGAAACACTTCCGCATCGTGTTTCTGCCCGACGAAAAAACGCTGGCCGCCGCGTACTCCGCGATTGGCGATTTCATGCGTGAGCGGTACGCTTAGTGATTCTTCCGCTGTAGAGACGGGACTTGCCCCGTCTCTACGGGAGGTCAGAGGCCCGTTTAGCGGCTGGGCATCGACACTCGAGTTTTTCCGTCCCCCGTCCAGATTCAGTAAACTCCCGGAATCAACGCTGGCACATTGCGTGCGTACGCTTCGAACTCGGAGCCGAAGGCCTGCCGCAGCAGTCGCTCCTCGCTTCGAATCCGGATGTAGGTTCCGGCGATAAACAACAGAATCGCAATCAGCAGCGGGATCCACTGAGCCGCAGCCAGTCCGGTTGCCAGCAGCATCCCAAACATGCCCGTGTAGATGGGGTTCCTTACGAAACGATAAGGCCCGTCCTGAATAAGCGTGTGGCCTTCCACCAGACGCGCGGCCAGAGCCCATTGCTTCCCCAAACGCCGAGCGGCGGCGTTTACCAGCCACACCGAAGCGACTGCGATGGCCACAGTCAGCACTGCCAGTCCCCATTCCACCACCGGCGACCCGGACGTGACCGGCGAGAACTGTTTCCGCTGCAGGGGAAAAGACCAGACGCTGAAGTAGCCTGCGGCTTGGAGCAACAATCCGAGGAGCGAAGTCCAATCGCGTTTCTCCTCCCGGGCTCGGGGCGGACGTTTCCTCAGCCAGAACGTCAGGAGAAATATCCACCAGCACACGATGACCGCGTAGAACGCCGCTCTTGCGGCCACATGCGGTGTTTCTGAAATTGCCACTTTTTCTACCTCCGCCCGTCGGCGCAGTCCCGTGGAACTTTCGTAACTCTACACTGACCTCGCGTATTTCCTATACTTGTTCCAATCCTTCTTACGGGAAATCCGCCCATGCGTCGAACGATTCTGACCTCCATTCTCGTGCTGTGGAGCGCGATCGCCTTAGCGCAGAGCAGTTCTCCAGAGGCTCTGTACGATCGTGGAATGGACGCTATCACCGGCGTTGGGCCGTCGCGCAATGACTCACTGGGGATCGACTACTTTCGGCGCTCCTCCGGCCTCGGCTACGGACCGGCCCAGATCGCATTGGCTTACTATTACGAAACCGGAACCTTTCTCGCACGCGAACCGGGTCAGGCCGTCGACCTGTATCGCAAGGCGGCTCAACAAGGCGACCCGCTCGCGGGTTGGCTCGCCGGACGACTCTACTTCCTCGGAACCACGGTGGGGCGTGATCCCGACGCGGCCCAGAAATGGCTCAAGATCGCCGCCGGCCAGAACAACGCTTACGGCGCCTACTACCTGGGCCGTCTGATGGCGGATCGAGACTACACCAAGGCTCCGGCGCTCTATAAGGTCGCCGCCGATCAGGGCCTTCCCCAGGCGCAATACTTCTACGCCAAAGCGCTGAAAGATGGCCGCGGCATTCCGCAGGACCGCTTCACTGCCTACATCTGGTACACCATTGCGGCCGACGCCGGTTATGCAGCCGCGGGCCCGGACCTCGGCGAACTCAACAACGGTGGCTATCTCACGACGGATCAGATCTCGGAAGCGAAAGCGAAAGCCCGCGATCTGGAACAGGTCGTGATCCGCGCCGTGACGGCGCGCGGATGCTCCGGATGGGATGGAGAGTTTGACGAGTTCCCCGCTCCGCCTCCGCCGAAACTACAGCGCTTCTGCCACTAGCCTCTTGTGGAGCCGCGGGCGTCCCGCCCGCGTCTCGTATATCCGCACTGTCATCCTGAGCGAAGCGAAGGACCTATGTACTGTGCATGCGCGATGCATAGGTCTTTCGCTTCGCTCAAGATCACGCCTCAAACTTATGTTGACATAACTCCAATTATGTACCATAATACTGTCATGTTTGGAGACATTGTTCTTGGCGCGTCCAGCGTGATCCACCTTCACGGCGTAGCCTGGGATCAGCCTGCGGACCTCTCCAGCCGGGCGGTGCAAGAGAAGCTGAGCCCGGTCGCCATCCGCGCATTTTTCCGTCTGACGTCGCACTGGAAGCTGCGCGACGAGGACGCTCGGGGCTTGATCGGCGGCATCTCGAACGGCTCGTTCTATCAGCTCAAACGCAGCGCCAGCAAAACGTCGGACGCCAAGACTTTGGATCAAGATAAGCTCACACGCGTATCCCTGCTGGTGGGCATCTTTAAGGCCCTCAATATTCTCTATTCGACCAAGCTCGCCGACGCCTGGGTGCAACTGCCGAACTCAAATCCCGTCTTCGGCGGTCAGACGCCGCTGACCTACATGTTGAAGGGCGGAGTGCCCTCGATGCTGCGCGTTCGCCAATTGCTGGATGCGCGCCGCGGCGGCCTTTAGTAGAGCCAAAGAAAATGCTCCCCAGAACCACGCCCATTTCCCAGGACGATACGCACCGCCTCATTCCCAATCGCTTCTATGAGGAAGGCGAAAGCGTGTTGTCGCGGCTCGGGCTTCCTCCGGCGCAAATGGAGCATCTGTTTCAGCTCGACGACGCCACCAACGGGCGGCTGGCCGGCGAGGCCAACCTGCTCCCCGGAATCACCGTGCACGAATTGGTTTTTGGAGTGCCCCACTATCACATCATCAACGCCGCTTTCACGCACGCGCGGCCCGAAGGCAGCCGCTTCAACGGAGCCGACCGGGGCGCCTGGTATGCGGGCTTCTCACTGAAGACCGCACAGGCCGAGGTCGCCTTCCATTATGCCGAGGGATTGCGCGAGGTGAATTGGCAGGAAGAAGAGACGGTCGCCTACCGTGAGTACTTGGCTGACTTTCGCGCCGAGTTCCACGATCTTCGGGATGAAGACCCGCGCGGCGACACCGCTTACAAGAAGTACTTGCGGCCCGACAGCTATCGCGCGTCCCAGCAACTCGCCCGCCGCCTGCTCGATCGAGGCTCGGCTGGAGTCGTCTATCCCAGCGTTCGCCACGCCGGTGGCACCTGCATTGCCTGCTTCCGCCCCGCGCTGGTGGGCAACGTACGCGAAGGAGCGCTGGTCACCTTGACGTTTCCCGATGCAGTTCACGCCCCGAAGGTGAAGGTCTCCCGCTAGAGTTGGTCTCATAAATGGTTGTGGAAGTTGAAATGGTTTTGGGAAGGGCACGGCTTCAGCCGTGCCGCTCAGAGCCACAAAGGATGCAGGCTTCAGCCCCTGAGGGCCGGCAATCTCGCCACTACACCATCTCCGTGCCCCACAAATCATGGAGGTGCACGATCCCCCGGACACGCAGCTCGCCATCCACGACGACGAGCGAAGTAATCTTCATCTCTTCCATGCGCGCGAGCGCGGTGGCGGCAAACTCCTGTGGTCCGATGGTCTTCGGAGTCCGCGTCATGCAATCCTGCGCCCTCAGGTCGAGCGTGTCCTTGCCGCGCTGCTCGAGCAACCGCCGCAGATCGCCGTCGCTGATCACCCCCAGCAGACGATCATCCTCGACCACTGCGGTCATTCCCAGCTTCTTGCGCGACATCTCGTAAATCACGTCCGGCATCTTCGTCTGCGCCGTCACCCGCGGAACCGCGTCTCCCGAGTGCATCAACGATTCGACCCGCGCCAGCCGTTTGCCCAGCTTTCCCCCGGGATGCAGGTTGGCAAAGTCTTCTTCCTTGAACCCGCGTTTTTCCGAAAGCGCCACCGCCAGCGCATCGCCCAGAGCGAGCATGGTGGTGGTGGAAGCCGTAGGAGCAAGTCCCAGCGAGCAAGCCTCCTTCGAGATCGAGCAGTCCAAAGCCACGTCCGCAGCCGACGCCAGAGTAGAAGCCCGTGTGGCGCGGGCGCCCCCGCCCGCGAGGGGTTGCGAGATATCGTCGCAGGTCATAGCGATGAGCGGCACCTGCAGCCGCTTGATCGTCGCCATCAACTGCAGAATTTCCTCCGTCTCGCCGCTGGCCGAGAGCGCCAGCACGACATCGCCGCGCACGATCATCCCCAGATCGCCATGCAGCGCCTCCACCGGATGCAGGTAAAGCGCGGGCGATCCGGTCGAACTCAGCGTAGCTGCAATCTTGCGAGCAATGAGCCCGCTCTTCCCCATCCCGGTCACGACCACCCGGCCTCGGCAGTCGAACATCAGTTCCAGCGCCCGGTTGAAGTCCGCAGCCATCGGGCCCGCAAGCCGGTCCGCCAGCGCACGCAGCGCCTCCGCCTCGATGCGCACCACGTTTTCGCCTACATGTTTCATGAGGGGGAAATGTTAGCAGAAGCGCGGGAGAAGATCGGCGAATCCGGTGATCGGACCGTCTGAACTCCACGCCAACGACAATCACCCTAAGGCGCGCATTGCGGGGGGAAATCCCCATTGCGCCCGCAATTCTCAATTGGTGCAAACGCCTGGCTACATCAAGCATCAAAGTTCGCAGAGCGGGATTCGAGAAGCGAGAGCAGGCCATGCTGGGATTGGCAGCGACGGCGTGGGCTGCAACCGGCGCTTCGGTTTCGGCGCAGGGGGCGCGCGAATGGATCAACTTTCGTGACTTGGATAGGAAGTACGGTAGAGGATAGAGTCAAGTTATTCATGGCCCTCCAATTCAAGTCTGGACTCATAGTTTTTGCGTTTGTCACTCTAGGTTGGACGTCGTCCTGCTTGGGAGAGACCCCCCAGCAGACGCCGGTGCCTGGTCCGGAACAGCACAGTCCGGAACACCGGGGGATGGCCTCAGGCGGCGAGCAACTGCCCGGTCAGCCATTGTCCGGAAGCATCAGCGGAACCGTCGTTGATCAAAGTGGAGCTGTCGTCGCCGGAGCCCGGGTGAAGCTTACTGATGAAGATCAATCCCTAAACCAAGAGGTGCTATCAGGCAAGGATGGGCAATTCTCCTTTGCCAACATCGCTCCCGGATCTTTCCAGCTCACAATTACGTCGGCGGGCTTCGCGACGCAAATGTTTTCTGGAATCCTGCATTCGGGGGAGATCGACACGGTCCCGATCGCGTTGGGCGTTGCTGAGGCTCTCACTGAGGTGCAGGTCGGACTCTCCCAGACGGAAGTGGCAGAAGAGCAGATCAAGGCTGAAGAGAAGCAGCGTGTGCTCGGCGTCCTTCCAAATTTCTATGTCAGCTACGTCTCCAATGCGGCTCCCCTCACCTCGAAGCAAAAGTTCAAGCTTGCCTGGAAGACGGTGGTGGATCCATTCACCTTCGTATTTGTGGGGGGCGCTGCGGGAGTTGAGCAGGCACAAAATCACTTCAGCGGATATGGGCAAGGCGCGCAAGGTTACGGAAAGCGCTTCGGCGCTGGCTATGCCGACACGGTTGTGGGCACGTTCATCGGAGCCGCCATACTGCCATCGCTTCTGAAACAAGATCCGCGTTATTTCTACAAAGGAAGCGGTAGCAAGACATCACGGTTTCTGTATGCGATCGCGAATTCAGTTATCTGCAAGGGCGACAATGGACGCTGGCAGGCAAATTACTCGAATATCCTCGGAAGCCTTGCGGCGGGCGGTATTTCAAATACCTACTATCCAGAGCAAGATCGCAATGGAGCGGGATTGACGTTCGAAAACGCGGCAATCGGGATTGGCGCAACTGCCGTCTCCAATCTGTTTCAAGAATTTGTCATCCGGAAGTTGACGCCAAAAGTTCCGAACAAAGCCCCGGCCAAACCCTAAAGCACGATGGGCAAGAACTCACCTTGTTGGTGAAACATCGCCATTTCACCAAGAACCCGGTTGTAAGTGTAAAGGCCTAAGTTACATCGGCAGCCGACAATTATTCGCGGCACCGCGTTTTCCAGTGAATGAGCTGAGCGGGGACGCAACGATGCCTAAGACCAGTCCGGCCAGCCCACCAATTCCGATACAAAGGCTACCTATTATGACCGCGCATACAATTACAACGACAACAGACTCCATCGTGTCTAATACATCTGTCCAGCCGAGAGCGGGGCTGGTCGCCATGATGTAGGCTGCATAGAAAAACCCGGCGGCACCACCGAGCGATGCGCCGATGCGCGCAGACTTCATTATCCACTTACCGTAAGTGGCCATAGTCGTCACTCCCTTTCTGTTTGCGACTCCAGTTACCCTAATTTCAAGGCGGCCGCGATCAAGAGCGTCAGAATTGCGACAGAAGCCGCAACAACACTGAGAGAATAATTACGAGTGGGTTTGCGCGTCATAGCAGACCTCCTTCAGAGACGGAAGCAGGGGGCCAGGGTCGAGGTCGATCATTCAGCTACGAGGGTTCCGGCCTCGATCTGCCAGGCCCAAAATACGAATCGTCACCGACAATACAATTACTAGAGGGGCCGACGTTCAAAGCTCTCGTCTCAGGGGGTGTGCACACCGTGGTGGGACCTGCTCTTCGGTGAGGCGGGACGTTCTAATGTCTAGACGAATGAGCGCGTCCTGTCAGTGACATGGGTCACATCTTGATGTGCGGTTATCGCCAAGAGCCACAACGCAAATCCAGACAGTCACGGTCGTAACATCACGATTTCACCAACCGCCTCAAATGACCCGATCACCCGCTGGCCAGATGGCCCGATGGAAGAGATCGCCCGATCAGAAGTGATCGTCCGCGGCGCGTCCCGGATGCTCCAGCGCTCGCGCTTGGATCGCGCGGTCCCAAGGGCCGCCCTGCCAGTTATCTTTCATCCGATTCTTGTGGATCCACGGCGGCAGCGTCATCAGAAGCCGGCGACTGAGCGCGTGAAGATAAGGTTCGTAGACAGCCCGAAGCTCCGCCAACCGCTCCGGCCCGGCGGCCTTATCGTTCAGCGTCACGCCGCGCCATGCCAGTTCCGTCTTCAGCCGAGTTCGATCCTCTGCCGTCAGCCGGTCGACATCATGCGGACTGTATTGCGAATTCACCACCTGGGCGAGATCGACAACGGCGTGCCGCGCCATGGCGAACGTGAGCTTCGCCTGGTCCGGGTGGATGCCTTCCACGCCGGTCATGACGAGCGACGTGACATCGAGCATCACCGTCAGCGCGCCCAACCAGGATTGATTGCTGTGCTGGGAGCGGAAGAACAGCAGCACTGGATAGGAAATATGACTCGACAGAAGGTCGGCGCACCAGCGCTCCCAGTCGCGAAAAATATCGTCGAGCACCGTTTGATCGGGACAGCAGCCCAACCGGCCGAGAAACTCGGTGGCGCTCGGCGGCGACCCGGCGCGCGCATCCAGCAGTGAAATTTCAATCTCGCGCGAGGCAAACGAGTTGTAGATAACCGGCAGATATCCGATCACGACTCCGAGGAACGCGAAACCCATGCCCGCTTCCATCACGGCAAGGGCACGCGCGGCAGCGTTGTTGGGCGTGATGTCCCCGTAGCCTAGCGTGAAAAAAGTTTCGCCGCTCAGATAGAGCACTTTCCAGAACGTGATTTTTTCGTTGGCGAGCGTCAGATGTTCGCCCAGTCCGTACTGCACGCAGGCGAATCCAAAAATCAGCCCGAGCGCCCAAAAGCCCATCAGCGGGATCAGCGACAGCGGCCCAAAGTACGCCAGGAAGCCTTCACGCCGGCTCGCGGACTTGATATGCCGCCCCACTCGGGTCCAGAGGCCCCATGTATTCCGGTAGAACCAACCCGTGATGCGAAAACTCCGTTTGATGCGCCGCGGCAAAACCACGGTCTCAAACGCATCCATCAGGATGATGAAGATAAGAACAATGCCGGCGATCGATGCCCACCAATGCATACGCGATGAGATTCAGATGAAGCGGGAATGGTAGCAGATTCAGAAATGAACAACAGCGATGTGAGCATCATCACAAATTCATCTTGCCCCGCGGATCTAGCCTAACGATTTTGCCGTTTACTCACACACAATTGTGTGTAATACTTTACACATGCCAACCAACCTCGCATTGGACGACCGGCTCATCGAAGAAGCACGGCGGGCCGGCAAGCACAAGACCAAGAAAGAAGCGGTCACGGCCGCTCTGGATGAGTATGTCCGCAAGCGCAAGCAGATGCGCATCCTGGAAGCCTTCGGCACTTTCTCGTTGGACCCCGCCTACGACTACAAGACTGAGCGGCAGCCGAATGCCAGCAGAACTGCGCGGCGCTCTCGCGGCGATCACCGCCCATGATGGTGCTCGTGGATACGCCCGTCTGGTCGCTAGCCCTGCGCCGGCGGCCGGAGCATCTCGGCGCCCAGGAGCAACAACTAAGCCAGGCCCTCGCCGAGCTGATTCGCGAAGGACGCGTGCAGATGCTGGGACCCATCCGTCAGGAGCTGCTTTCGGGCATTCGCGAGGAAGCCCAGTTTCGAAAGCTGCGTGACTACCTGCGGGCTTTCCAGGAACACCCGCTCGAAGTGGCGGACTACGAGGAAGCCGCCCATATGAACAACCGCTGCCGCACCCTGGGCATCGAGGGATCGGCGGTCGATTTTCTGATCTGCGCTGCCGCCCACCGCCGCGGCTGGGCCATTCTCACCACCGATCAGGATTTCCAGAACTACGCCTCGGTGCTGCCTCTGCGCCTGCACTCCGCCTTGCCCAGCGACTAGACAAACAACTAACCAGATTCCGTGGTTAGCGGGTCAGTTTCCGACTAGCGACGATCCGCCCAGAAGAAATGGGGAAGATTCTGATCGATGTCTTGTTCGCCTCTCTTTGAACCTAAATGTGAGCGGTTTGATACAGACTGTCAGATTCTTAGCAAATAGCATGGTGTGGTTTCCCCTGGATGCTCCAAGTTCTCAGGCCGGAGCCCGAAAGCCTCGAGGGTTCGACATCAGAATCGGAAGCAGAATCAAATCCCAAGCGAAATTTCAGACCGCCGCAAGGCGAGAATTTTCGGAGGATTCCATGAAGAGAGCATTCCTGCTGATCATCGTACCGGCCCTGCTGGTCGCGCTGGGGTTTGCACAGACTCCCGCGGCGAGCATCAATACAGACCAGACCAACATTAAGGGTTGCCTGGGTGGCTCGGATGGTAACTACACAGTTGTGCAAGACAACACTGGCCACATTTTCAAGATCACCACTAGCAGTGTCGATCTCAAGCCCCATGTGGGCCATGACGTAACCCTCATCGGGCACAAAGCAAGTGGGGCGGGTTCCGCCGTTGCTGATAACAGCTTTGCCGTCACCCAACTGAACATGATCTCCGAACACTGCGCTGCGGCCGTCGCTGCACCCACTGCGGCTGTCAGCACACCTTCGGAAACTGCCGTCACACCTCCTGCAGCCGCTGCTGCTCCCGCTGCCAGTACCAGCACACTTGCGCAGACTGAGGTCACACCCGCCGCGCCCGCCGCCGCGCCCGCCGCGACGACGGTCACTCCACCTGCGGAGACTGCCGTCACACCCCCTTCAGACGTCACTCCACCTGTGGAGACTGTCGTCACACCCCCTGCAGACGTCACTCCACCTGCGGAGACTGTCGTCACACCCCCTGTGACCGCCGCTGTACCCGCCGCGACTGTCAGCACGCCTTCGGAGCCTGCCAGCGCGCCTACTGCCGCCGCCGCTCACCCAACGCGACTGCCAGCACGTCCTGCGAGACTGTCAGCAACACCTGCTGCCGCCACCGCTACACCTGCTGCGACTGCCAGCCCGTCCCCGGAGACTGTCAGCACACCTGCTGCCGCCGCCACTACACCCGCTGCGACCGCCAACACACCTGCTCCAGCCGCCACTACACCCACTGCGACTGCCAAGGGCGGGTTCTGGTCCACAGGGCTCTTGATTTCGTTTGCCGTGCTGGTAATCGTCATTGGCACAATGGCCCCTGTCCTCAGCAAGTGGAGAAAACGGAAACTTTTGGAGCGGACGGGCGCCCAAAATCTTTCTTTTAACCGCGAAGCGAGCTCCGACCAAGGCAAGAGTGACCCGCAAGGACCACGCAAAGCTGCCTAGGCTGAGTGCAGAGTAATGATTCCGGACCTTTGTCGCCGGTGGCAACCGCTGCCGGCGCTTAGGTGATTTCAGTGCCCAATAGAAAAGCCACCCCCGCAGGTGGCTTTTCTACCTCGCTTGTCAATCAACTAACCAGATCAGGGGTAATGGGTCAGAGTCCGGTTTGCCGACCATGGTCCAGAATCGCCGGACGAACGGCGAAATCCTAGACTCGCCAGACGCGAAACTCCCGCGCACTGCACAGAGCCTAGTCAGGTTTCCCGGTGTAGTGTTGTTCGCTGTGGACATCTCCATGGTCTTCTAAGGATTCCAGGTGAGTCGTGACTTCAGCGGGCATCCCCAGTTCGGCCGGCAGGCGTTCTTCCAGAATTGTTGCCAGGCGGTGGGCCTCGCTGACCGATGTCTGGCAGGGGAACAACAAGTGTACTTCGATGATCTGGCGGTAGCCGGTGGTTCGGAAGCGTACGCCATGATATTGAATGGCCAGTTCCGAGCAGATGGCATCCAGCTTGTCGCGAATTTTCCGGCCGGCTTTTGGATCGGAATAATCCAGCAGCCCGACTGCCGAACGCCAGACCAAGTGCCCTCCCGACCAGAGGATATTTGCCGCGACCGCGATGGCCACCAGCGGATCGAACGGTTTCCAGTGCGTCAACAGCACCAGCCCTAGTCCTCCCACAACCCCAAAGCTGGTCCAGCTATCGGTCAAGACGTGTTTGCCATTGGCTTCGAGAATGAGTGAATTGGTTCGTCGGCCAATCCGCAGCAGATAGTAACCGAGACCCGCATTGAGTATTCCCGCCATCAGCACCAGCAATACGCCTGCTCCCAGGTGCTCCAGCCGTAGCCCGGCGATCCACCTCCTGATCGACTCAAAGAGAATTGCCATCGCGGCCACGATGATCATGGCTCCTTCAAATCCCGCGGAGAAGAAGGTGATCCGCTCGTAACCGTAGAGGAATTGAGGGGAAGCTGATTTTGTGCTAAGCCGGAGACTAAAACTCGCAAACCCCACGGCGACCACGTGGATGACCGACTCGGCCGCGTCGGAAAAAATGGCCGCCGAATGCGTCATGATAAAGGCTGTGGTCTTACCGATCAGCATTACCAGACCAAAGATCAGGGAGAGACGCATAGCGAAGCGTGCTTCGCTCAACTCTCGTTCGTCTCTCCGTGTTGCCGAGCTAACCGTGGCTTGCGTAGGCACGCTCTGTATCCCTGGCTGAGAAGCTTAGCATTTTGGCACATAGTCCACAGAAATCGCACCACAAGAGGTGATGTCACTCACGCAGCCCGCGCGGCGGGCTTGGCAATTCTGAACGAGTGGTCGCCGGCTCGAAAACTGACCACCGCCACGGGGTGCGGCGGCATGGACTCACCAGTTCTGGCAACCGGCGGCGGTGCTTTGTTACTTGCCCCAGTTCCTGGCCGCGGCCAGGCTGGGCCGGGATGCATTGTCAGTTGCGGGAATCGTGAGCGGCCGACGGCAGAGAGCTGACAGCTAACCGCCGCTCCTAATAGATGCCTTTGTTCTTCGACGAAGGATGGAACTCTAGGCTGGTCGAGTAGCCGGGCAGGTCGACCGGAACGCTGTAGTCGGCTTCGATGGTGAGACTGCCATTGCCGAACCCGCCCACCCGCGAAACGTGCACCTGCTTGGGCGTCAGCGCAATATCGTAGTTGCGCGCCTGCTTGATGATGGTTTCGCGAACGTCGTCTTCCGTGCGCGCGCTGTAGGTTGACTGCAGCGCTTCGGTCTTGATCGCATCCTCGAGCTCGTAGTTCGAGAAGAACGGCGGAACGATCTTGATGCCCATCAGGCCCACTAACCCGAAGATGGCCATGCCGAAGATTAATTTCAGAGTTGCCATAAGAAACAATCGCCAAATCGCTGGTTGCGAGTTCCAATCGCGAGCTTTCCGTCATGCGCTAAAGGCTGTTCCCCCGGCTAGCGAGCGGCCGGGACCAGTCATTGGCGCAGTCCCTGGAAATACTCGGTTATGGCTGAAATCTTAACGTCCTCTTTGTGGAGAGTCGAGCGCCGAACGACTTCCACAGTACCTTCGGTAACCTTCTTGCCCACATTGATACGAAAGGGGATACCCACCAGGTCGGCGTCCTTGAACTTCACCCCCGGCCGTTCGTCCCGATCATCCAGCAAAACGTCGTATCCGGAAGCCTCCAGTTGGCGGGCGACGTTCTCGGCGGTGGTGCGGATGGTTTCATCTTTCGTGTTGGTGGCAACTACGACTACCTCAAACGGCGCGATGGATGGCGGCAGCCAGAATCCGTTCTCGTCGTTATTCTGCTCGACGGCAGCGGTCAGGATGCGCTCGATGCCAATCCCGTAGCTGCCCATGATGGGGGCGACCTCCTTACCGTTGCGGTCGAGCACGCGGGCGCCCATCGATTCGGAATACTTGTAGCCCAGCTTGAAGATGTGTCCGACCTCGACGGCGGTATCGATGCGCAGGGGAGCGCCACAATTCGGGCAATCTTCGCCGGCCGTCACGCTGCGCAGATCGGCGTAGGCTGTGGGATGAAAATTCCCTCCCGGCGTCAGATGCTTGACGTGATAGTTCTCTTTATTCGCGCCGCCGATCAGGTTGGTGCGGCCTTCGAGCGCCTTATCGACCAGCAGAGCAGGCTTGCTCGAGACGCCCATGTCCTTGGCCCAGCCTATGTCGAGCGGACCGAGGTATCCAGCGGGCGAATGGAAAAATTCCTGAATCTCATCCTCTCGCATGGGACGGGTCTCTTTGCCCCCGACTGCGGTCGACAGTTTGGCTTCGTTCATCTGATGATCGCCGCGCAGCAGCAGCACAAGTGCCCGCTGTTCCGTCTTACCCGTCTTCACATCCTCTCCGGCGACCATCATCGCCAAAGTCTTGACCATGTGCTTCGGCGATACACCCAGGAACCGCGCCACGTCCTCAATCGTCTTCTGTCCGGGAGTGTGCACTTCGAGCGGCTGGGCATCGCCCTCGGGCTTCAGGTCTTCGACCGGAGCCAGCCGCGAAGTCGCCTTCTCCATATTCGCCGCATAGTTACATTTCTCGCAGCTCACGACCTGGTCCTCGCCCGCCGGAGTCCGCACCATGAACTCCTGCGACTGCGATCCGCCCATCGCGCCCGAGTGTGCATCGATCACCATATACTTCAGCCCGCAGCGGTCGAAGATGCGGCAGTAGGTGTCGTGATGCTTGGCGTAGGAAACGTCGAGTCCGGCGGCATCGATGTCGAACGAGTAAGCGTCCTTCATGATGAACTGACGCACCCGCAGCAGGCCCGACTTGGGACGAGGCTCGTCGCGAAACTTGGTCTGAATCTGATACCAGATCTGCGGCAGTTGCTTGTAGCTGCGCAGCTCCTTGCGCGCGATGTCGGTCATGACTTCTTCGTGGGTCATGCCCAGGCAAAGGTCGGCGCCCTTGCGATCCTTAAGGCGAAACATGTTCTCGCCCATCGCCGTCCAGCGCCCGCTAGCCTCCCAAACTTCGCGCGGATTCAAAGCCGGCAGGTAGAACTCCTGCCCGATCTTGTCCATCTCCTGGCGGACGATGCCCATGATCTTCTGCGTAGTCCGATTGCCCAGGAACAGGAACGAGTAGATCCCAGCGCCCAGTTGACGGATGTATCCAGCGCGGACCAGCAGCTTGTGACTAGCGACCTCGGCATCAGCCGGAGCCTCGCGAAGCGTAGGAATAAACAGTTGCGACCAGCGGTGCATGATTATGGTTTCCAATCAAGAGAGAATCTCCGATTGTAAACGATGGGGTTCGTGTGGGGACGGGCGCCTCGCCCGTCCAAGCCGAGCGCAAGCTCGGCAGCCACCAGCACCCCTCACGTAGGGGCGGACGCATTCGTCCGCCCCCGCCAAGCGCAAGCAAGACAGGCGGGTGGGCCACTTTAGCGGGGAAAATATAACGCGCGTTTGTCTTTTAACATTGACCGAAATAACTGGGGGTGCGCCACTTCTCGCGCTTTTCGAGAAGTGGCTTGGCGGGTGGCCAATGGTTGACATCTGTGCTATTGTCTATACATATTCGTCTATGCAAAGGTTGCTGCGGAATTTGCCTGGGATGAACGAAAGAATCGAGTCAACAAACGCAAGCACGGTGTCAGCTTCGAGACGGCCAGTTTGGTCTTTGACGATCCTCATCATCTGACGCGGCAAGACCGCGAGGTGGACGGTGAGCCGCGCTGGCAGACGATTGGAATCGTGAACGGAGTTCATTTACTGCTGGTCGCTCACACGGTAAGTGATGACGACGAAGAAATCCGAATTATCTCTGCACGAAAAGCAACTCGTGGCGAACGGAGCTTGTATGCGCAAAGCAACTAAGAATGGGAAAGTGAAGCGAGCCTCTGGACGGACCCTCACGGCGAGACAGAAGAAAGAGTTGGCGGCTTTGGCCGCGCTGCCCGACGACCAAATCGATACCTCGGATATCCCCGAGCTTCCACCCGGCGCGTGGAAAGATGCGGTTCGAGGCCGGTTCTATCGTCCGGTGAAGCAGCCCATTTCCATGCGGCTCGATGCCGATGTAGTGGCTTGGCTGAAAAAGCGCGGCAAGGGATATCAGACGCGGGTGAACAGCATTTTGAGGCAGACCATGCTGACCGACATCAAGCGGAGCTGACAAATTGGTTCCAGCAACTTTATGAAGAGCACCCGTAAACCCCGTCGACAAAGAAGGCCAGTGCCGGCAGAAGCCATCGCCCGCCTCGCCGACCAGGGGAGTGACGTATCACGGTTCTTCACCAATACCGGACGCATGATGACGGCGGGTGGCCCGGGCTCGCGTCCATCCTAACTCTGGAGGGTGCCCCGCTCAAGCTTCGCTTGGGCGGGGCCTTTGACTTTTTTTTCATCACAACCATCCCGATTAAAATCCTTGACATAGAAAAAGCCATACGAGAGAATAGAGCATTGATGGGGCAGTTTCGAGGTATGTCCGCGAAGTAAGACGGACCTCGAAGCTGCCCCAAAGCCATTTTCGGCGGTCTTTGACGAGCTAAGTCCTTATTTCGGAATATTTTCCGTATAAGTCCTTTAAACTCAAAGATTTCGGAGGAATTTCTGCCTAAACCTATGATTCCAAAGACCGGACCATAATTTTTTTTAGCAAACACGGGTTAGTACCTTTAGCAGCTAACAGGCGAGGACCGCAGCGCCGACGCCAGCGACGGGTATTCGAGCCCGCAAAAAAGCGATCCAAAAGCGCTCTTTGACAACTCAACGGTGCCACGGAAAGTATGTTAAATGGCCGGAAACAAGGAAAGTCAGCCGCTAAGTCCTTATTATTGAATACTTTGGAGTTAAGTACTTATTTGTCAATACTTTGCGAGAAAACAGGGGGGAGGGGGAGGGGGGAGGGGGTCCGAACAAGAACGCAGCGGTTCTTCGACTCCGCGGAGGCTTCACTTCGGGAAGTCTCTACTCCGCTCAGGATGACAGATTGAATGGTGATGACTGAAAGATGACAGACTGAATTGCGTTTCGCTTCCAGCACTTCCCGCCAACTGGTTGATTTCACGCAGGATGGCTGAAATCAGCCACTCGTCTCCCCGCAACTTTTCGCCCCGATCCGAGTTCAAGTGAGTAGGCACTTCAGAGAAAACAACAAAGCTGAAGGACCTCATGCTTCTGGCGAATCGCAACGTTGGATGGCAACCGCGAAGCGCTGAGGGGAAGACAAGGGAGGTTCACCATGAAATACCTGAGATATGTTGCACTGCTTGCTTTACTGACGTTGCCGCTCGCGTACTCGCAGGCAGCGGTCAGGGTCGGAGTGGGCGTTGGCGTCGGTGTGGCTGGCCCGCCGGTCTGCGCTTACGGCTATTACCAGGACTATCCGTATGCTTGCGCGCCCTACGGCTACTACGGTCCGAGCTATTTCGCGAATGGGATCTTTATCGGCGCAGGCCCCTGGTACCACGGCTGGGGACGTCCATATTACGGACGCGGCTACGCTCGCGGCTTTGCGGGACGCGGCTTTGCGGGACATGGTTTTGCGGGGCATGGTCCGGTGGCGCGGCGCGGCTTCGAAGGGCGCGGCCCGGGCGCAGGCTTTCGCGGAGGGTCTCGCGGCCGCCGCTAAACAGATCGGGTCATCGAACCATCGGGTCATCGAAGTTCAAAAGCCTTTGACTTTAAATGACCCGATGGCCCGATCGATACGAGCGGCTGGGCGTGAAGAACTACAGAACTACGCTGCCAGGCGCTTCAAAATTTCCTTGCCTAGTTTTTGCGCTTCGCCGAAAGACTTCTGGTATTCGATGAAGATCCGGTTCAGCTCCAGCGACTGGTCGGCGGTGAGCTTGCGGCGCAGCATCATGTCGCGCACATGGACGGGATTGGGCAGGGTGGCGTCTTCGGTCAGTTCTTCAAGGGCGGTCGCGGGATTGTAGTGGTACATGCAATTCATTCTATCGCCGCGGGAATTTCTCAGCCATCCGTTGTTCAGCTATCCATTGTTCAGTAGGCCGTTGTTCAGTCGTCAGTTGCCAGTCTTGGCGGCCAATGCCTGCAAACGAAGATCCAGGCTTTTTTGGTGATTGACTTGGCGGAGCACCGTCTCTATCGTGGCCGCGAGGCGATTGGAGTTCTTGTCGAGTTCCAGAGTGGACTTCTCGAAGTAGGCGGCCGCGCCTTCGTGGAGGAGTCTTTCCTCGTTCTTCTGCGACAGGCTGGTCAGCACGATGACGGGAATGTCCATGGTGGCGGGATTTCGTTTCAGGGCTTTCAGGACTTCCGGACCGCTGATCTTGGGAAGCATCATGTCTAGCAGGATGATGTCGGGCAGTTTGTCGTTGGCGACCTTCAACGCTTCCTCGCCGTCGGCGGCGGTGCTGACCAGGAAGCCGGCTTTGGACAAAGCACGCTCATTGGCCATCCGAAGAAACTTGCTGTCCTCGACCAAGAGCACTTTGGAGTTCACAGCCACACGCAACCTTCTTGTAGGTTCATCGGCCAGGCAGCGGAAAACTTAAGGGGTGGGGGGAAGGCTTGGAGCTCGGGCAGTTTGTTGCACCCGAGACGGGGCAAGCCCCGTCTCTACAGGCTAAAAGCGATACCCTGATACGAAACATGAGGGCGGCTTACGCCGCCCTCTCTGAGAACCGAGAACTGACAGCTGAGAGCTGACAGCCGGTCCTACGTTCCTTCCGACCAGCTTGCCAGGTACTCTTCCTGCTCCGAGGTTAAGCGGTCGATCTTGATGCTGAGCGATTCCAGCTTGAGCTTGGCCACGCGCTTGTCGAGTTCGACCGGAACCGGGTAGACCTTCTTTTCGAGGGAGGCGTGGTTCTTCACCATGTACTCGCAGGAAAGCGCCTGGTCGGCAAAACTCATATCCATCACCGACGCCGGATGCCCTTCGGCGGCGGACAGGTTGATGAGGCGGCCTTCGCCGAGCAGGTTGATGCGGCGACCGTCTTTCAGCGAGTACTCGTCGACGAAGGTGCGCGTGGTGCGCTTGGAGGACGACAGCTTTTCGAGCGCCGGGATATCGATTTCGACGTTGAAGTGGCCCGAGTTGGAGATGATGGCGCCGTCCTTCATAAGTTCGAAGTGCTGCTTGGCGAGCACGTTCTTGTTGCCGGTGACGGTGCAGAAAACGTCGCCGATTTTGGCGGCCTCTTCCATGCTCATCACGCGGAAACCGTCCATGACCGCTTCCAGCGCTTTGGTCGGATCGATTTCGGTGACGATGACTTCCGCTCCCGTGCCGCGTGCGCGCGAAGCGAGGCCGCGTCCGCACCAGCCGTAGCCGGCGACCACGAACTTCGACCCGGCGAGCAGGAAATTCGTGGCGCGGATGATGCCGTCAATCGTCGATTGCCCGGTGCCGTAGCGATTGTCGAACAGATGCTTGGTGTCGGCGTCGTTGACGGCCATGATGGGATAGCCCAGCACGCCTTCCTTCGCCATGGCGCGCAGGCGAATCACGCCGGTGGTCGTCTCTTCGGTGCCGCCAATCACGTTCGACAATTCCGCCTTGCGCTTGGTGTGGAGCACGGTGACCAGGTCGGCGCCATCGTCCATGGTGAGCTGCGGCTTGTGATCGACCGCCGCCATAATGTGCGCGTAGTAGGAGTCGTTGTCCTCGCCTTTAATGGCGAAGACGGGAATGTTGTAGTCGCGCACCAGACTGGCGGCGACGTCATCCTGAGTGGACAGAGGGTTGGAAGCGCACAACGCCGCGTCGGCGCCGCCGTCACGCAACGCGATCATTAAATTTGCGGTCTCGGCCGTCACGTGCAGGCAAGCGGAAACGCGGATGCCCTTGAGCGGCTGGTTCTTGATGAATTCCTTGCGGATGATCTGCAGCACCTTCATCGACTGGTTCGCCCACTCGATGCGTTTCTTGCCCAGATCGGCCAGTTCAAATCCCTTAATGTCGCTGCTAATCGATGTCGTAGCCATTTTTCTCCTTATCCCCGAATGATGACGGAATGAATCTTATGCGGCTTGTACGTTGTAGAAGCGCTGTTCGCCTTTCGCTGTTGGCGATTCGCTAAAGGCTTAAGAGCTAAAAGCGAACAGCGAACGGCGAACGGCGAACAGCGCTTTCCTCCGTGGTGAAGAACTATTTCCTTACTCCGGCATGTTCCCGCTTCAAACCGGCGTCCGACGCCAGTTTGGCCGCTTTGTCGGTCGCTTCCCAGGTAAAATCGGGGTCGCTGCGGCCGAAGTGTCCGTACGCCGCCGTCTTACGGTAAATCGGACGGCGCAAGTTGAGCGTCTCGATGATCTCGCGCGGCTTGAGTTTGAAGTTCGCCCGCACCAGACTCGGAATCAGATTCGCATCAACCTTCTCGGTTCCGAAAGTATCCACAAGGACGCTTACGGGTTCAGCAACCCCGATAGCGTAGGCGAGTTGCACTTCGCAGCGATCGGCGAGGCCGGCGGCTACGATGTTCTTCGCGATGTAGCGCGCCATGTACGCGGCCGAACGGTCCACCTTGGTCGGATCCTTGCCGCTGAACGCGCCGCCGCCGTGACGCCCCATGCCCCCGTAAGTGTCCACGATAATCTTGCGTCCGGTCAGACCGGAATCGCCCATGGGGCCGCCGATCACGAACCGTCCGGTGGGATTGATGTGGTACTTGGTGTCCTCATCGAGCAGGTGGGCCGGAATAACAGCCTGAATTACGTGCTTCAAAATGTCGGCGCGCAGTTCGTCGTTGCCGACAGTTTCGGAATGCTGGGTGGAGACGACCACCGCATCCACGCGCTTCACTTTGCGCTGCGCGTCGTATTCGACCGTGACCTGCGATTTTCCATCGGGCCGCAGGTAGGGGCAGGTGCCATTCTTGCGAACTTCGGAAAGTTTCTGGCAGAGCTTGTGGGCGAGTGAAATCGGAAGGGGCATCAGTTCGGGGGTCTCGTTGCAGGCGTAGCCGAACATCATGCCCTGGTCGCCGGCGCCGCCGGTATCCACGCCCAGGGCGATATCGCCAGACTGCTTGTTGATGCTCGAAATTACGGCGCACGTGTTCGAGTCGAAGCCATACACCGCGTTGTCGTAGCCGATCGATTGCACCACGCCGCGGACGAGATTTTGAAAATCAACATAAGCCTTAGTGGTGATCTCGCCGGCGATCACGACCAGGCCGGTGCAGGTCAGGGTTTCACAGGCGACGCGGCTGGTCGGATCTTCACGCAGGCAGGCGTCGAGAATGGCATCGGAAATCTGGTCGGCGATCTTGTCCGGATGTCCCTCGGTTACGGATTCCGAGGTAAACAGAAAACGATTGGTTGCTGGCAAGCTGGTATTCTCCTCAAGGTAACTTCGAGCCTTTGCTTCCGATAAGGGGGGCCTATGAAGCCAGGGGCTCTTGACCGGGGTTTGGCTGAATGTTCCTTAAAACGGTAACAGAGATGACCTCCTAAACGCAACGGCATTGGCCGGTGACGAAGGGAGCTGACATTGAGTGGGAACCAATCGGCATTGAACGGTGGAAGGCGGGCGATAAATGGAAGAAAAGAAAGAGACAAACTTAAGGCGTCGAAGGCGGTACCGGGGCATTCGATAACATTCCCTGAGGACCAAAAGTAATGGTCTTGACCTCCCCGAATTCTCCGCCGGTGTCGAGCTTCTTGCCGTTGAATCGAAAGTCGACGCCGCCGGCGTTTCCGGCCCTGACGATGATTTCTTTCCGGCCTTGGATCGCGCGCTCGCTACCGGCGGCCAAAAGTTCGGACGAGATAGTTCTGCCGTCGACGGTGACCGAGATCCAGGATTCTTCGCGGGCCAGGACGACGACCGTAAACTCGCCCGGAGTTTCAGCTGGGGCGGCCGCCGATAAGTTCTGAGGTGTTTTGGGGGCGACGGACGAGGCCTTTCCGCTGGATGCGCTGGCGGGGGTGGTCGCGGGCCGGGCGGACGGGGCAGATCCTCCTGTCGGCGAACCAGTTGCTGGCGAGCTGGTTGGCGGTGAACCAGGGCGAGGCGAACCGGCGCCACGATCTTCGCTTGATCCGCCGGGTGCCTGCGTCGCGGCCGTGGTTGGAGCCGGCCGAACGGACTGTGTCGCGTGCTCCCGACGGCGATGGCTCCAGAGGGAGAGTGCGAGCGCGATTACGAGTAGAAGCGCTGCGAACAGGCCCCAGGGTAGTGGGCGAGCAGGGGCGTCGGAGATGGCTTCCAGGCGGCTGACGTTCTCTGCATTTTCGCGTGCTCCGTCTTCGCGTGCTGCGATTTCGGTCGAAACGGGAGGAGCGTCGCCGGAAGCTTGCAGGTAGTCGGCTACGGTTTGATCTTCGTCGAGGCCAATGAAGCGGGAATAGGCGCGAACGAAGCCCTTGTTGAAGATGCCTCCGGGCAACTGGTTGAACTTATCCTCTTCCAGCGCCTGAAGCATGCGGGTCCCGATCTTGGTGGAGGAGGAAATCTGCTCCAGTGTGATCTTGCGCTTCTCGCGCTCCAATTTCAGTTTTTCGCCAAAGGAAGGCAAACCAGTCTCTCGCTTTCGCCGGCCGGCGAACGGAATTCTACTCTTTCGAGAATAAGATCATAGTCTGTCGAGAAGCAAGCTCATAGACCATTCGGTAGTGGGCTAATTCCGTGTTGCTGAGCCGCGAGCTTCGAGCAAACCGGTTGCCTGCAGCTCGTAGCTCGCAGCTTACCTACACGGCAACACAGAATTAGCTCACTACCGGCCATTCCATACACACTGCCACAGATCTGACTGGGCGCAAGACTTGTGGCGGGAGCGGTGGGTTGGCGTGACGGGTACTGGTTACCTCCGTTCGTTGCCGGAGCGACGCGACCAAACCTATAATTTCCTATAATTTCCCGATCCAGCCACTCGTACTGAGGAGTTCATGTCGGAGGCAGCGGGCACGTCCCCAATTCGCCTATCGCAAGAGCTGACCATCTTTCACGATGTCGCCAAGGCGCTGACATCGTCGCTCAACCTTGATTCGATCCTGCAGACCATCATGGAAAAGATGGCGGAATACTTCCGCCCGGATACCTGGTCGCTGCTGATGGTGGATGAGGAAAACGATGAGCTCTATTTCGCCATCGCGGTGGGGGCGGCGGCTGAGGTTCTGGCGAAGGCGCGTTTGAAGGTAGGGGAGGGAATTGCCGGTTGGGTGGCCAAGCACGGACAGGCGTTGATCGTGCCCGACGTGCAGAGCGATCCGCGTTTCTCATCCCGGCTGGACGAGATGACGCGGTTGCAGACTCACTCCGTCATCTGCGTGCCGTTGCGCTCGAAACACCGCGTGCTGGGCGTGATCCAACTGGTCAACGCCAACGTGGGCCTGACTGAGCAGGAGATGTTCTTTCTGCAGGCGTTGTGCGACTATGCCGCGATTTCGATTGAGAATGCGCGGGCGGTCGAGAAGATTCAGGAACTGACCATCACCGACGATTGCACGGGCCTGTTCAATGCGCGCCATCTGCACAAAACGCTTGAAACCGAGGTCTACCGCTCGGCGCGCTTCGGCTACCAGTTCAGCGTGATCTTCATCGACCTCGACCACTTCAAGGCGGTCAACGACACGCATGGACATCTGGTGGGAAGCCGGCTGCTGGCCGAAGTCGGATACCTGATCAAAGCGCAGTTGCGGCTGATTGATTTCGCCTTCCGCTACGGTGGAGACGAGTTCGTGGTGCTGCTGCCGCAGACCAGCAAAGATCAGGCGGTGGTGGTCGCGAAACGTTTGCAGGATTCCCTGCGCGCGGGGATCTTCTGCATCGAGCAGGGCTTGAACCTGAACGTGCGCGCCAGTATGGGGCTGGCGACCTTCCCGAACGATGCGCGGACGCCGCACGACATCATCCGCCAGGCGGACGAGATGATGTATGTGGTGAAGAACACGACCCGCGATAATATCGGCATTGCGTCGCGCGGGCTGATGGAGCCGTAGGTTCCGGTGGAGCGAGCGTAGGGACAGCCGCCCTCGGCTGTCCAAGGCGAGCACAGCTCGGCAGGGTTTCGTCTTGTCCATCCGTGCATTCTAAAGAGCGTAGCGGGGCTTCGCCCCGCTGGACAGCCGAGGGCGGCTGTCCCTACGTTACTGCTTTTCGCGCTTCTGTAGATCCGCCGGTTGGTCTGTTTTCGGCTGCGCCTCTGTTGGGTCCGGTTTCCACGCAGACGCGTTGGCGGGCGCGGAAGGGTTCACGCCGAAGTCCCACACATAGAGATTCATTCCTTCTTTTCCCAGCATCTCGGCGACGGCGTATTCGCCCGCCGCGAGAGGTTCGGTGGGTGCTAGCTTGACCCAGCCTCCGGTCATGGTGGTGACCGTGGCCGCGACAAAACGTTCGTCGGCTTTCATCTTTCCGGTGACCGCGATCTTGATGGCTCCGGCAACGCGTTTGCCGCCCTTGACCTCGATGCGAATGATCTTGAAGCGCTCGCTAGGGGGCAGCGGCGGCGACTCGCCAGTGGTGGCCTGCGCGGTTGCGGGCGCGCCCTGATCGGAATCGATATTGATGTAGAGCGAAGGCACGGTGGTGTGCGACTGAACCTTGGCATGCGCTCCGGGGAGTTCAATCGTTTGCTTGACGCCGGCAAGAGGATTGATCGCCGCCCGCAGAATATTCGACTTGGTATTCTTATCCAGTTCGCCGCCGGATTGCTGCAGTTCGGACAACTGCGGCTGATTCTGGTAGGTATCGAGTAAGAAGATGCCGCCTTCGTCGGGCAGGCGCAGACCGGGCGCGACCTGCGGTGATCGGGCTTGTTCGGCTTTCCGTTCGGCCTCCAGTTCCTTGTCGAGTTCGACCGCTTCCGGAGCGAGTTTGCCCTGCAGGCGGCCTTGCTCGAACTTATCGGTTGCGTCCCAGTCAATCAGCGAATTCGGGACGTCCTCCCATTCACCGCGTTCGGCGCTGAAATAGCGGACGCGGTCGCCCTGAATCTCATACTTGGTGACGGACTGGTAGGAGCCGTCTTTCAGGATGAGGCGGCGGGCCTGGGTCTGGGCGGGAGCGGGAACCTGGGCCATGGAAAATTGGGACAGGCAAAAGAAGACCAACGCAATGGTTGCCGCCGCGAGAAGTCCCGTCCTGCCGATGAATGATTTCATGCTGCGGAACATTATCGGTCTTTTCTTGTGCTTCTGGAAGGTTAGATGCGGGCGCTCCGGTCCGCTCGGCGCAAGAACTGCTTGTGGATGGCACTACCATTGGAGCATTTGCAGGCTGCATTTGCGAGATTGACACCCACTCACCAACTCTTTACGCTTAGGCCTATGGAAGTGAATATTGGCCCTGATCTCGAAGCCAAACTCGCCCGCCTTGCCAGCGAGCGGGGCCGGGATACGCAGGCGCTCGTACAGGAGGCGATTGAGAAGTTCGTCGATTACGACGAGTGGTTCCTCCGCGAAGTAGAGAACGGATTGGCCGCTGCCGACCGGGGCGAGTTGATCGACCATGAAGACGTCGGGAAGTTGATTGACCGCCGGTATCCTGGCTGATGCGTATCCGATGGACGCAGCCGGCCGCGCGTGACCTTACCTGTATCGGCGACTACACGGAAGAACACGATGGCCCGGCAGCAGCTCGCAAAGTGGCGCTTCGCATGTCCGAGGCGGTAGGCTCCCTGGCGCAGTTCCCGCATCTTGGCCGACCGGGACGTAAACCCGGCACCCGAGAGCTTGTATTCCCCGGCTTACCCTTCCTTGCCGTTTATCGCGTCCGCGAAGACGTTATCGAAATTGCCCGCGTTTTGCATGGCGCACAACAGTGGCCCTAGCGGTCTCCAACTTCGCGGAGGGAGCACCGTTTTCGAATGTGATGGTGCTTGCCATGAGGGCTGGCGTTTTTTTTCGCTTCATCATCGCGTGTCTCTGCGCTATTTCGTTGCTCCTGGCCGCGTGCAACAGCAGGAAGAGACAGGAAGCGCAGCCAGATCGTCCTCGACTTACACCAAGTGTCGCGATGCGAGATGTTACTTTCCGCAGTGCTGCGCTTAACCGCGACATGCAGTACCGCGTCGTATTGCCGGCGAGCATCGCCGCTGGGTCGAAGCTGCCGGTTATCTACTTGCTGCACGGCGGTGACGGCAGTTTTCGCGACTGGTCGAACTACTCTGACTCGGCGAGGTTTGCTGAACGAGGTCTGATTCTCGTGATGCCGGAAGGGGATGATTCGTACTTCGTGAATGCGGCCGAGCGGCCGCAGGATCGCTACGAAGACTACATCGTCAACGATCTCATTGCCGACGTTGAGAGCAGGTTTCCAGTGGCCGCCGGGCGTACGACTCGCGCGATCGTCGGAGTCTCCATGGGCGGGTTCGGTGCGGTCAAACTCGCACTTAGCCATCCCGAACTATTTGTTTTCGCCGGTGGAATCAGTCCAGCCGTCGATGTCCCCAGCCGCCCGTTTTCCATCAAGCGGATTCGACAATGGCGGCACCACAGTTCAATTTTCGGACCGTGGGGAAGTCAGGCACGACGCAATGGCGACCCCTTTGTGCTCGCTCGATCCGCTGATCCTGCAAGAACGCCGTATTTGTTCCTCACCTGCGGTGAACAGGAAGGATTGCTGCCCGCGAATCGCAGTTTCGCCGCGTTACTGGAGCACCGGCATTTTCGATACGAGTTCCATGTGGTTCCGGGCGGTCACGACTGGAATCAATGGGACGAGCGGTTGCCCAGCGTGTTTCAGAGCTTGTCCGAGCACATGGGTTCGAACTGACGGCTGAAAGCTGATAGCTGAGAGCTGCCCCTTTTTCCACATTCCCTTCCGGAATAATCTCTGCCATAATTGATCGTGCACCCCAGCCCGCACAATTTTCCAAACAAAATCAGAGCGAGGAAGCGATGTCGGCCAAGTACATCTTTGTAACCGGCGGTGTGGTGTCTTCATTGGGCAAGGGATTGGCGGCGGCCTCCATTGGATGCCTGCTTGAAAGCCGCGGCCTCAAGGTCAACCTGATGAAGTTCGATCCCTACCTGAACGTGGATCCGGGGACCCTGTCGCCGTTTCAGCACGGCGAAGTGTTCGTCACCGACGACGGCGCCGAAACCGATCTCGACCTCGGCCACTACGAACGCTTCACCCACGCCAAACTTTCTCGCGATAACAACTGGACCACCGGGCGCCTCTACGAGCAGATTATCGCCAAAGAGCGCCGGGGCGATTACCTGGGCAAGACCGTGCAGGTCATTCCGCACGTCACCAACGAAATCAAGTCGGCGGCGAAGAAAGTCGCGCAGGACGTGGACGTGGCGCTGATCGAAATCGGCGGCACCGTGGGCGACATCGAGTCGCTGCCGTTCATCGAAGCGATCCGCCAGATGCGGCAGGAACTGGGCCGCGATAACACGCTGTTCGTACACGTGACGCTGGTGCCGTTTATCGCCGCGGCGCAGGAACTGAAGACCAAGCCGACCCAGCACTCCGTCAAAGAATTGCTCAGCGCCGGAATTCAGCCGGATATCCTGCTGTGCCGCACCGACCGCTTCCTTTCGAAAGAGATCAAGTCGAAGATTGCGCTGTTCTGCAACGTTGAAGAAGAAGCGGTGATCACGGCGAAGGACGTCGCGTCCATTTACGAAGTGCCGGTGGTTTTCGCGCATGAAGAAGTGGACACGTTGATCCTGCGCCGTCTAAAACTGGAAGCGAAAGACCGCGATCTTTCGAAGTGGAACGATCTGGTGCACCGCGTCTACAACCCAAAGGATGTGGTCAGGATCGGCATTGTCGGAAAGTACGTGGAATATGAAGACAGCTACAAGTCGCTGAAAGAGGCGCTGGTGCACGGCGCGCTGGCCCACAACCTGAAGCTGGAAGTGAATTGGATCGAAGCTGAGGGTCTGGAGACTGCCGACAACAGTTATGAAGCGCAGTTGGAAGAGTACGACGGATTGCTCGTGCCCGGCGGATTCGGCAAGCGGGGCATCGAAGGCATGCTGAGGGCGATCCAGTACGCGCGCGAAAAGCATGTCCCCTACTTCGGAATCTGTCTGGGTATGCAGACGGCTTGCATTGAATATGCGCGCAACGTCTGCGGATTGGCGGATGCCAACTCGAGTGAGTTCGACCAAGCGACCCCGCATCGCGTGATCTACAAGCTGCGGGAGTTGCGTGGCGTGGAAGACCTGGGCGGCACGATGCGGCTGGGGGCATGGCCGTGCAAGATCGAGACGGGAACGCTGGCGTACAAAGTGTACGGCCAGACCGAGATCAGCGAGCGGCACCGGCATCGTTACGAGTTCAACCGCGAGTATGAAGAGCCCATGGTGGCCGCCGGGCTGCGCATTTCCGGCTCGACTCCCGACGGCACTTACGTTGAGATGGTGGAGATTCCCGGCCATCCGTTCTTCATCGGATGCCAATTCCATCCGGAATTCAAATCGAAGCCGCTGGAGCCGCATCCGCTGTTTAAGGCGTTCGTGGGCGCTTCGTACGAACACGGGCAAAAAAAGAAACAGCAGAAAGACGCCGCCGAGGTGGAAATGTTCCTGCGGCCGGAAAAAGTGGCGAGAAGATAGATCGGGCCATCGGGTGATCGAACAGCGCGCGGTTTTGATGACCCGATGGCCCGATTGTTGCTCGGCGTCTCGGCGGCAAACGGCTTTGACCTTGTCTTTCCAAATCGATAACGTTCGCGTCGGCTCCGGGGATCTGTTTCTCATTGCCGGGCCCTGCGTGATTGAGAGTGAGGATCACGCCCTGCGCATGGCGGAGATCATCAAGGGCGTGGCGCGCTCGCTGAATTTCCCGTTCATCTTCAAAGCGTCATACGACAAAGCGAACCGCACGTCGATCCGCAGCTATCGCGGGCCGGGGATGAAGGAGGGCCTGCGCATTCTGCAGAAAGTCAAAGATGAAGTGCACATTCCGGTGCTGACCGATGTGCATCAGGTGGCCGACGTCGCCGCAGTGGCCGAAGTGGTGGACGTGCTCCAGATTCCCGCGTTTCTCTGCCGCCAGACCGACCTGATCGTGGCGGCGGCGCTGAGCGGGCGTCCGGTGAACATCAAAAAGGGGCAGTTCGTTTCGCCCTGGGACATGAAGCACGCCGTAGCAAAGTGCCGTGATGCCGGGAATAGCCAGGTGTTTGTGACCGAGCGCGGGTCGAGTTTCGGCTATAACAACCTGATTGTGGACATGCGGTCGCTGGCCATCATGCGCAAGTTCGCGCCGGTGGTATTTGACGCGACGCACTCGGTGCAGTTGCCTTCGTCTTCGCACGGAGATGAAGATCAGGCCGCGGTGAGCGGAGGCCAACCGGAGTTTATCCCGGTGCTGTCGCGAGCGGCGGTGGCGGCGGGTGTGGACGGGGTGTTCATGGAAGTCCACGACAATCCGAAAGAAGCGAAAAGCGACGGCGCGAACGCGCTGGATACGCGAAACCTGCGCGGCTTGCTGAAAGAATTGCAGGCGGTGAAGAAAGCACTGGACGCGGCGCATAGCACGCCGTAGGTACAGGGGCGTCGCATGCAATCGGTGAGCATTGCGTCCCAGTCCCGACGACCCCTAACGGGGCTGGATTCCGGATTCATTCGCTAACGTGATGCGTGTCGAGCACGTACGAGTCCGCCACCTTTGTATGATATTGCATGCAATATCACAATGTTAATGGAGGCGGATTGCGCATGCTGTGTGGCCATGGCGTAGAGCGGGTGCGCGGCGGAAGATGCACCCGTCCATGAATTGCCGACCGGCTGGATGCTAGAATTTCGCGATGCCTAAAACATCTGCTACCGCTCGGGCCCGCAAAATTAAACTCATAATCTTCGACGTCGACGGCGTCCTCACCGACGGCAAAATCTGGATCTTCCCCGCACCTGGCCGGCAATCTGGAGCTCAGCAGAGTATTCTTGAAAAATCTGCCCAGCGTGGAGGAGAGGGCGGCTTCGGCATCCAGAGCACGAGCCTGATTGAGGCCAAGGGCTTCCACGCCCACGACGGCACCGCCATTTGGTTGGCCCGCCTGGCGGGGATCAAGACTGGGATCATCACCAAACGCATTTCTGAAACCGTTGCCCTGCGGGCGCGCGATCTGAAGATTGACCACGTGCACCAGGGCATTCAGGACAAGGCGTCGGTGATTGCGCAAATTCTTGAGAAAGACGGAATCACCGCCGCCGAGGCCGCTTTCGTTGGCGACGACGTGATCGATCTGCCGGCGATGCGAAAATGCGGCCTGGCGATCGCGGTGAAGAACGCGCGCCCCGAGGTGAAAGCCGAAGCGCACTGGGCTACGTCCCACGCCGGAGGAGACGGCGCCGCGCGCGACGCGGTCGAATACATCCTGAAAGCGCAGGGGAAATGGAAGCAGGCGGTCGAGGAATATATTTCGGAGAGAAGCTGAGAGCTGTCAGCTTTCAGTTGAAATTCACCCACCGGCAGCTTGCTTGGGGCGTGCTCGGGTTAGCAACCGGTGGGTGTTTGTTCTCCCTACTTACCCTGTTGTTTTCAGGAGCATTAACCTTAGAAACCCAGCTTCACCGGGAAAGTTTCGGGGGTTCTCCGATTTTTCCGCTTTTTTCTAACTCATTTTCTGCCAGCAAGTTACCAGTATCTAATCGGGGATGGCTGTCGTCTTCGCCGCCATCAGTTCCGCGAAGCGCGGGTCTTTGCGCAGGGTGCTGAACTCGTTGTCCGTGTAAACGTTCTTGATGTCCTTGTAACCCTCTTCCATCGCCTTCTTCAGATAGTGCAACGAACGGTCAGCGACTCCCATTTTGGCGTACAGCCTGGCAACGACATAGTCGTAGTGGGCCCGGTCTTCGGGAGAGGGAAGCTGGGCCTGCACTCCGGCGCGCGAGATTCGCTCGAAGATGTCGGGATCAAGTTCCATCGCCTTGGAATAGTTCTGTATGGCTTTGTCGAACTGTTTCTTGCCGAAGTAAGCCGCGCCCATGTTGCTGTAGTAGGAGGACGCGTCGTTTTTCAACGAGATCGCTTTCTCGTATTGCTTGATGGCTCCGTTGTAGTTGTGCGTCTGGTAATCAATGACGCCGAGATTATTGTATGCGTCAGCATGTTTACGATCGGCCTTGATGGCGCGTTCGAAACTCTTCTTGGCTTCTTTGTAGCGATGCATCTGGAGTTGGCAGATCCCGATTTTGTTGAACACGGACGTGCTCCCCGGCGCGCCCTTCAGAGCAGCTTGGTAGTAGTCGACTGCGTCGAGATAGTTCTTATCCTCGCGCAGCTCGTCACCACGTTTTTCGAGTTCCTCGGGCGATGCTCCGCGAGCGGGTGGATCGACACGGTGCAGCGGCGGCGGGCCGACCTGCAACTGTTCGGTGTTCTGAGCCTGCGATGGGAGAGCGAGAAGCGCAGAGAAGAGAAGTGCTACGGAGCTGATGCGGATACAGGAAAGCATATCTACCCCCGGCCGAACATACAAAACTTCAGAGTTTCCTCGTGTTTCAGCGTCCGGTGTTAGGTCGCTTGCAAGTTGAGGACCGCGAAGCCGGGCTTTCTGGAACGGTCTGTCCGGCCCTCAGGGGCTAAAGCCCGTATTTCTCTTGGCTCTGAGCGGCACGGCTGAAGCCGTGCCCTTCCCAAAGCCGTTCATCAGACCACTTCTATACTACGGCGCTACTCCTGCGGCGGCGTGCTGCTGTCACTACTCTTAGACGGAGCAGGCGTGTTTTTGTCATTTTTTTGGGAGCCGCTGTCCCCCTTGAACGCGCTAACAATCTTGCCGAAGAAGCTTTTCTTTTGCTTGGCCTCTTCCTCAGATTGGACACCGGTGGCTGCCTGCGGGTTCCCGTTGGGCGGCGGCAGCGCTTTCTCGGAATTTCCGCCGAACATGCGGGAGAAGAACCCCTGCACACCGCCGCTCTGGTCGCAGGTATCGTGGGGCTCGGTGCCGGCCACGAAAGCAATCGTGTAATCGTCGGGGCACGATGGCGTCGCCAGGCGGTTGGTGATTTTGTCGAGCTGCACATCCACCACGCCTTCCGGCTGGGTGAAGGGCTTTACGTCTGAATACTGGGGCAGCATAACCGCTTTTTTCATGAACTCGGCCCAAATGGGGGCGGCAGTCTGCGCGCCGCTCAGGCGAAGGTCGCTGTAATCGTCGTATCCCACCCAGACGATGCAAAGCAGATTGCTGGTATATCCGGCGAACCAGCCGTCGTGCGAACTGCCGGTCTTACCGGCTGCCGGGGCGGTGAATCCGCGGGAGCGCACCCCGTAGGCGGTGCCGAAGTTCACCACACCCTCCAGCATGTTGGTCATGACAAAGGCGACGCGCGGATCGAGAACCTGATTCTTCTCGGTCCCGAAGTTAACGATGATGTCGCCCTTGGCGTTGCGCACCGAATTTACAAAAACAGGTGAAAGCCTCATGCCGCCGTTGGCAAAAGTTGTGTAGGCAGCCGTCATGTCGACGGGGGTGGCGTCGTAGGCGCCCAGGGCCATCGCCGGTGTGGCTTTCACCGACGCGATTCCGGCGGCCCTGGCCAGATCCGCCACTTTGTCGTAGCCCACTTCTTCCGCCACTTTCACCGTCGCGTTGTTGAGCGAAAGCGCCAGCGCATAGCGAAGCGTGACGTCGCCGTGGTACTCCTCTTTGTAGTTGCGCGGCTCGTAGATCTGATCGCCGTAGGAGAACGTCGAAGGCTGATCGGCAACCGTGGAGGCCGGGGTGATCACGGTCGGCGAGCCGTCGAGCGCCGTATTCATGGCGGCAGCATACACAAAGGGCTTGAAGATGGAGCCGGTGGGACGCTTGGCGAGCGCGTGGTTCAGTTGGCTCGCTCCGTAGTTTCGTCCACCGACCAGCGCCTTGATTTCGCCGGTGTGAGGGTCCATGGCCACGAGCGCCACCTGCGCCTGCGGGCCGGGCGTGACGGTGGTTTCAAACTTGTTCTTCCCGACCTTGGTCTTGTGGGTACGCATCTTCGTGACCTGGTCGTCCACCAGCTTGATGCCGGTTTCGACCGCTTGCGCCGCCGCCCGTTGCAGTCCAGGATCGAGCGCGGTGTAGATGCGGTACTCCTGTTCGTTGACCTCGTGCTCGTTTAGTTTGCTGACGATGGTGTCGCGCACCATATCCACGAAGTACGGCGCATCGCTGGCCTCAACGTTCGGCGGCGCCAGTTTCAGCGGCATGGCCTTGGCTTTATTGGCGTCCGCGCGCGTGATGGCGCCGGTCTCGACCATGGCCTCGATCACGGTATTGCGCCGTTCGAGAGCGCGCTCGGGATGGCGATAGGGAGAAAGATAACTGGGCGCCTGGATCAATCCGGCGAGCAGCGCGGCTTCGGGCAGGGTGATGTCTTTCAGATCCTTGTTGAAATAGGAGCGCGACCCTTCGGCCAGTCCCGAGATGGTGAACGACCCGCGCTGTCCCAAATCGACGCGGTTAGCGTAGAACTCGAAAATCTGCTGCTTGGAAAACTTCTGCTCCAACTCCACCGCGATCAGCATTTCGATCAGCTTGCGCTTGAAAGTCTTCTCGGGGCTGAGAAAGAATGCCCGCGAGAGCTGCATGGTGATCGTCGAACCGCCCTGCTGATGGCGCTGATGGGTGAAGTCGATCCAGGCGGCTTCCACCAGCCGCATAAAATTGACTCCGCTGTGCTGGAAGAAGCGGCGGTCTTCGATCGACGTAACCGCTTCCACCATGACCTTGGGAATGTCGTCGTACTTCACCAATTGACGCTTAGAGCGTTGCTCGGCGTCGAACAACGAAGCCAGCATCTGGGGCTCGAGTTCATAGGCCTCCAGGTCTCCGGCGGAGCGGCTGTTGATGGCCGAAACGGCGCCGTCCGCGACGGTGATGGTGGCCGGTTCGGGACTGTGATAAGACTCGGGTCCGGGCAGAACTTCAATCGAGCCGCCATGTGGACGATAGCTGCCCAGCGGAGAATCGCCTTCTTTTTCGGAATAGCCCGCATGACGCAACTCCGCCGCAATTTCAGAGACGGTCAACTTCGATCCGATCCTCACCACCGGCGGAGCAGCGAAAATCTTAGCCGAAGTGGCGAACGCCGGCCCGCGGAAGCGCTGCTCGATGATGCGGTCATACTTTACATACCAATAGGCAAAAAAGCCGACCACCAGCAGCGATACAGCGAGAAAGCCGAGCAGGGCAATCCGCACGATGGGATCGTGGGAGAGCAGGCGGCTTTTCCCGCGGCTCCCCCCGCGCTGGCCGCCGCTTCGAGCCGTCGGGATTTTCACCTTAATGGCCATGGAGAGAGCTGTACCTCATCATGAAGAGCAATTCTCAGTTCGAAACTGATTTTGGAGCTAAAGGTGCATTGTGGTTGATTCTAAATCACAAAGCGGCGGCTACAACTATTTGGATGCGTGTCAAGCGATAGACGGGCTGTGGGTAGTGGGTCAGGTTCCGAGCTGGCCGTTTTACGGCCAAGTCCCGAGTCAGTTGCAGCCCATCCCTCCATATCAACACAATTCTCCGGGAGAAGCTTATGCTGCCAGTGGATGGATTTGTGTGGATGAGCGCGGCATTGACCGCGCTGTTTGCCCTCCCTGGCCTGACGGTCTCTCTGTGAGCGTCAAGTCAGAAAAGGTCCCGATCCGATCCTGTCAGGTTCAGAACCTCGTTCCCAACGGGATGGGTATATGTTTTGCATAAACTGCAGAGCCCCGACCACGCACCATTCTGCCTAAGATGCGGAGCAGAAATAATGATGAAGGCTACCCGCGGCACCAGACCGAGTTCCGTTTCGCGACCGGGCCTACCGGTCTCGACTTACCCGTTCCGCGTTGCGCTGGCCGGAAAGTTTTCGGTCTCCCCCATCATCAGAAGAATAGAGAAAACTCTCGATCTCATCGATTCGCTGGCTGGCGTCATTGTAACCAATCTCAACGAGAGCACTCGTGTACTTTGATGTAAACAGCAAATAACTCATCAGATCCGCACAGGCAGCCGCATCTCGTCCCAAACTGTTTATAAAGTACTGGATAAGATAAGGCATGTCTTTCTGGTGTTGCTCCGCCAGTTGTGACAAATCGACCGAAGGCGTCATGAGAAATGTTGCCAAGGGCCCCATCTTCTCACATCCTTCCATCCCAGTCTGGCTGATATGGCCACCACCGAGCAGCTGATTCAACCGCTCCAGGTGCTCGATGTCAGTAGCAAGGTGATCCAAAAACATGACATTGAAAAGAACGCCCATGACTTGCGCTAGCGAAGGATCTCCCTGATCCGCGGGCTCTTTCTGATGCTCGAGATTTTCGCAGCGGACACCGATGGCAAAAATCTTTCTTGCCCCCAGGCGTATGACCGGGCTGAGAGGTTGTTGCAGGCGCACACAACCATCGCCGAAAAAAGCCGTTCCTCGCTCTGTCTTAAGTCTTACAGGCTGAAAGACCAAAGGAATGGCAGCCGACGCGCAAATATGTTCGACCGTGATCTTTGTCGCAAGTGTCACTCGCCGGCTTCTATTCCACATCGGGTGCCCTTTCTTTCCTTGAATGAAGAGATAACTCTTCCCTGAGTTATAGTTAGTCGCGGAAATAGCGAGTGCGTAGAGATGCCCACGCTTGATATTGTCGGGGATTCTCTCGCAATGGAGGTGTTTGCTGAGAAAGTACACCAAAGGAGTCGCGTCGAATAAAGAGTGGGCGTTACCTCCTCCAAGAAGCGCTCCAAAAGAGAGATCTATTATCCAGGTAAGAGAATTTTGGGCTTGTGATAGAACATCACAGCGAAAGATATCGGAAGGGCTGAGCTCCGACCAAACCCGCGCGAGAACTTTCGTCGCCAAGGCAAAATCGTCGCTACCCACGGCAACTGCACAACCATTGATCGCTCCGGCGGAAGAGCCTCCGACTATAGGAAAAGGATTGCCCTGCGTTTGAAGCCGTTTTATCTCGCCAATGCGTTTAAGAACACCGGCTTGATAAGCACCGCGAGCCCCCCCCGCCAGTCATCACTAAACCGAGCCCGTTTTCCATTTTCGTCCCCCTTGTTTCCCGCCTTGTAAGGATCAAGACGTTCCAACGCAGAATCCTGCGGCAGCCCAGATTCGTCGACGTTGCAGTCGAACCATCGAGCCGGGGTTCTCAATCCGCACCTTCGGTACTTCGCGCGCGCTAGTTCACGCGTTCTGTCTCCTACTTCCCTCAACGTGGTCAGTATGAATCACGCGCCCACGTCAGCGCAGTGATGCGAGTCTCAACAGAGTGTGATGAAAGGGTGGCGCAACCGGGTTGGCGAGCACAAGGCGGAATCACGCCTCTGAGTTGGGAAGCCACCGGGGGTCGAGGACGAAGCTCGTTATTTCTCCATCCGATGCTGACGCTCTCGGGCTTCCACCAGCGAGTCCTTAGCCCTTGCAGCAACCCACAAGGCTGCGAATGAACTTGTCGTTGATGGGTTGCAGAATCAACTGGTTATCCTCGCTGCGGATGGCCCAGAAAGAGTACGGAATGTTCGGCGATCTCATGGATTACGGATGGGTCCTAGCGCCCCAGCAGTACAAGTCCAAGGAGCTGTTGATCGCTGAGCTTGGCGAGCGGGTGATTGCTCCCGCAGAAGCCAAGGTTAAGGAATTAGCACTGAAAAGGCAAAGGTAAAGCAGGCAGTCCAGGCGAACATTTTACGAAACTCTCAATTCTCGCTACAATCACTCCCATGCCGTCCGCAGTCTCTCCTTCGCTTGCCTGGGCTCATCCGCTGGTTCAGGAATGGTTCACCGCGCGCTTCTCGACGCCGACCGAACCGCAGGAGCAGGGCTGGCCCCACATCCTCGCCGGCCACACCACCCTGATCTCGGCTCCCACGGGATCGGGAAAGACTTTGGCCGCTTTCCTCGCCTGCATTGACCGGCTGGTGTGCAAGGCCCTGGCGGGCGAACTGCGCGACCGGACCGAAGTTCTCTACATTTCCCCGCTCAAAGCCCTCGGCAACGACATCCAGAAAAATCTTGAAGTCCCGCTGGGAGAAATTCTGCAGATGGCGGGGGAACGCGGGCTGCTGATGCCGGAAATCCGGACGGCGGTGCGGACGGGCGACACTCTGATGAAAGACCGCCGCCTCATGCTGAAGCGTCCGCCACACATTCTGGTCACGACGCCCGAGTCGTTCTACATCTTGCTGACGGCGGAGAAGAGCCGCGCCATCTTGCGCGATGTCGAGACCGTGATTGTGGATGAAATTCACGCCGTGGCCGACGACAAGCGCGGCGTGCATCTCGCGCTTTCGCTGGAGCGGCTGGAAGCGCTGACTC
>OBLU010000194.1_pt1 | contig 57965 bp, 45 predicted proteins | sample 1518681 | NCBI WGS metagenome assembly OBLU01 (sample SAMEA3539304, study PRJEB22396) | soil metagenome | biome: tundra; feature: field; material: soil | place: USA | collected 2010-05 | depth 0.15 m | reverse complement strand
CGAGGCGGCCTCGGGACCGGGCCTGACGGCCGGGGTGTACGAGCTGCGCCGGGACGCCGCCACCGATCGATGGACCCTGCGCCGCGGCCTGGCCTGAGGACCATCACCAGCCTGCGCACAGGGCCAGAACTGAGGCTACCGAGGCGCCGCGGTGTCAGCGTCCGGTATCAGCTTTGCTCCCGCGAGGGAAAGTTCGACCTGGTTTATCTCCTCGAGCCTCCGGCTGTGCGTCTCGAAACCGGCCCAGGCGAAGATCGCGATGCCTACCACGATCGGAATGCCGCCGATAAGGGCGGTCAGGGCGATCGAAGGCGTGGTCGCGGCCAGCACCACCAGCCCGATGATCAGCACGCCGCCCGCCTTGGCGGCGCCTGCGGCGAACCCGGTCCCCCGGGAGCGGATACCGGTGGGGTAGATCTCGGCGGCGTACACGGTAGCTATCGCCGCGACCAGGCTGGTCCCGGACAGCGGAACCACAAGCAGAGCCGTCAGCTCAGCATGATTATGCGCGACGGAGTTGCCCGCGATGACGAATCCGAAGAGCGCGAGCGCGAGCACGCTGAAGGACAGGATAATGGTTTTCTTACTGCTCCAGAAGCCGTAAAGTGCCGCGACGACCAGTGTGATGGGCAGGCCGATAAGAGCCGCATTGCGCACGATGAAGTCGGAGTTAACGGTGGTGAATCCGAGGTGTTCGAGGTTCGTCGGGATCCACAACTGGAAGCCGTAGGTGATGAGCCCGACTCCGATGGCGAGAACGCCGATCGCCACGCTTGGCCCGGTGAGCGGCGCGCTGAATAGCTGACGATAGCCGTGACTTATCCGGCCCTCAGGCACGGCCGTGTCCGCGTCGGCACGCACCACCTCAGCGCCGAAATCACGCATGATGAGCTCCGCCTCGGAGCGGCGCCCAGTGGCGAGCAAAAAACGGGGCGACTCGGGGATCCAGTAGTTCAGCGCAATCAGGAGAACGCCGGTAGGCAGGCCGATCAGCCAGAGAATCCGCCAGCTGTAGTGCGGTGTCAGCGCCCCGGCCAGCCAGCTCGTCAAGACGTAGCCGACGCCCGCCACGCCGCCGCCGATCAGCACCATCAGCCAGCTTCTGTGCCGGGCCGGAATGGTCTCGGCCATCAGCGCGAACGCGATGGGCAGCATCCCGCCCGCTCCGATGCCCATGAAAAAGCACATGACCAAGTTCCAGCTGAACCCCGGCATCGCGCCGCAGATCGATGTGGTCACGAACAGAATTCCGGCATAGAGAATCGATGACCGCCGTCCGATGCGGTCGGCCAGCCATCCCCACACCAAGGACCCGAGTACGGTCCCGCCGATACCGGCCAGCGGCAGCAGGGCCACCGGAAGGTGCCCGTGCGGGTTGGTGATGGCCTTGAGCCCGTATTCTTTCACCATGCCAGGCGCCACGAATGAAAGCGTGGCCGGCTTCATGACGTCAATCACGATCGCGATCGAAAGAACGAGCAGCATAGCCACGTGCTGCGGCCGTATCCGGGCATCGTCAAGCGCCCTGACCCGGATGGTGGCCGCGTCCTTCCTGATCCGCTCCGCTCCCCTCGGCACCAGCGCATAAAGCGTCGTGATCAGGCCGAACCCGATGAGCGCCATACCCGCGATCATCGCGGCATCCGGGTGCATGCCGACCATGCGGTAGCCCATCATCCGGGCGCTGTAATACATCGGAAGATGCAGCGCCACGCCGGTAGCGCAAGCCGCCGCACCCAGCCAGAAGGCCACCGGGTGTTCGAATCGTTTCCATTGCGCACCAGGATCTTCCACGCTGCTGACGATGATAGCTCCTTATAACGCGGACCCGACGGTAGAGAGAATATCTCGACCGAGGTCCCTCCCGGGGCGGGAGGCTCCCGCGTGCTGTCCTATTGTGTCATCCCTTTTGACGTTCGGCTGGCCACTGGTGTTCTTGTTCCCGGCAGCGGGTACCTTTGTAGTGTGGTCAGTTCCGCGGTGGTAAGTTTATCGAACATTGCCCTGCTCTTTTCGCCGTCCGAAGGATCAGTTCGGTCTTACCGCCAGGTGCTATGGTGTGGCTCGAGGCCCGCTATAGTCGCATTAGGCTGTCATCTGGTGGTCGTCTCGGCCAGCTCGGTCAGCCGGAGCTCTCCAGCGTCACGAGGCCGTGAGCCTGACTCACGCCGAACGGTCCTGGGTTCCTGCCCTGGAGACCTGTGCCTGCCTGCCGGGGTGTGTAGCCTCGTGCCTGACATGTCCGGCATGCATGCCCCGCCATCCCGCATCGGGTTATCCCTTATTGCCTGTCTTCCCCCTGGCGGACGTTTCCCAGGGACCGTATTGACTGGAATGCCGCTTGTGCCCGAACATAGGAGCATGCGACAAAGCGGGACGGATGAGGTGGGCCTAGCCGGTTACAATTATGTAAACTTCGATCACCATGTCGCTACCGAAGGCGACATCGCGGACGAGCTCGCATTCCGCGGTTCATGCAGCGCCGGGGAGCCCGCGGCGGATTTCACCCTGGTCCGGCTCGACGACGGCGTGCGGCAGCAGCTATCCGGGCTGTGGAAGCCGAAACCGCTGGTGATGGAGTTCGGCTCGTTCACTTGACCGTACTGCTCCGCAGAGGGTCCTCTGCTAGACGCCGCGGCGGCCCGGCATCCCGAAGCCAACTGGGTGTTCGTCTACACCCGGGAGGCCCACCCCGGTGAGGACGTGCCGCACCACAATTGTTTCGAGGCCAAGCTGGCCTGCGCGCGGCTACTGCGCGACGAGACCGGGATCCGCCGCCCGATCCTGGTCGACGACCTGGCCGGCGCCGCGCACCGGCGGTACGGCTCGATGCCGAACATGACCTGGGTCATCGACCGCGGCGGGATCGTCGCCTATAAGGCCAACTGGACAAGCGCCGCCAACGTCGAGGCGTTCGTGGTGAGGTACCTGGCCGCCAAGGCGGACCGCGAGCACGGCGCGATGGCCAGGTACGAGACCGAGCAGGTCGAGTTCCGGCAGGTTGACCGGGAGAGTTTCACGAAGCGCCTGCTCCGTAACGGCCCGCGAGCGGCCGAGGAATTCCGCCAGGCCGGGCAGGTGTGGGCCCAGCGCGGGTGACCGACAGGGCAGGCCGGTCCCGCACCGTCGTCCGCTGCCGGTCACCGGCTGGCCGGCCAGGTCCAGTCGCGGATCTCCGGCGGGTCCTCGCCATGCTGACGGGTGTGGGTTCGTGCCCTCAGCCGGGCATCGACCATCTGCTGGCGCAGCCCTGCACCCGCGACGGCCAGGCCGGGGACCCGGTCGATCACGTCGATGACCAGGCGGTAGCGGTCCATGTCGTTGAGCATGACCATGTCGAACGGCGTGGTGGTGGTGCCCTCTTCGTTGTAGCCGCGGACGTGCATGTTGCCGTGGTTGGCCCGGCCGTTGGTGAGCCGGTGGATCAGCGACGGGTAGCCGTGGAAGGCGAAGATGACCGGCTTGTCGCGGGTGAACAGCGCGTCGAACTCCTCGTCAGGCATCCCGTGCGGGTGAGCCCGCTCGGGCTGCAGGCGCATCAGGTCCACCACGTTGACCACCCGGACCAAGACGTCGGGCAGGTACTGGCGGAGCAGGTCGGTGGCGGCCAGCGTCTCCAGGGTGGGGACGTCGCCCGCACAGGCCAGCACCACGTCAGGTTCGGCCATGCCGGTGCTGCTTGCCCATTCCCAGATCCCGATGCCGCGGGTGCAGTGGGCGACGGCGCGGTCCATCGGCAGCCAGTCGGGGCTGGGGTTCTTCCCGGCCACGATCACGTTGATGTGGTCGCGGGACCGCAGGCAGTGGTCGGCCGTCGAGAGCAGGGTGTTGGCGTCCGGCGGCAGGTAAACGCGGATGATCTCGGCTTTCTTGTTGACCACGTGGTCGATGAACCCGGGATCCTGATGCGAGAAGCCGTTGTTGTCCTGCCGCCACACATGCGAGGTCAGCAGGTAGTTCAGCGACGCCACCGGCCGCCGCCACGGGATATCGCGGGAGACCTTCAGCCATTTGGCATGCTGGTTGAACATCGAGTCGATGATGTGGATGAACGCCTCGTAGCAGCTGAACAGCCCGTGCCGCCCGGTGAGTAGGTACCCCTCCAGCCACCCCTGGCACAGGTGCTCCGACAAGATCTCCATCACCCGCCCGGCCGGCCCGAGATTGTCATCTCCCGGTTCGGTCTGCGCGTTCCAGGTGCGGTCGGTGACCTCGAAGACCGCCGACAGGCGGTTGGACGCGGTCTCGTCGGGGCCGAGCAGCCGGAAGTTCGTCGGGTTAGCCACGATCACGTCCCGCAGCCACGTCCCGAGGACCCCGGTCGGCTCACTGGTCCCCGCTCCCGGCGCCTCGACCTCGACGGCGTAATCGCGGAACTCAGGCAGCCGGAGATCGTGCAGCAGCAGGCCGCCGTTGGCGTGCGGGTTCGCGCTCATCCGGCGATCGCCACGCGGCGGCAGCGCCGCTAGCGCCGACGCCAGCATCCCGGTGGTGTCGAACAGCTCTTCGGGCTGGTAACTGCGCAGCCACCGCTCAAGCGCAGCAAGATGATCGGGGTTGGTGCGAACGTTGCTGAGCGGGACCTGGTGCGCCCGCCAGGTCCCCTCGACCTGGACTCCGTCGACCTCACGCGGGCCCGTCCAGCCCTTCGGCGTACGCAGCACGATGACCGGCCAGGTGGGCCGCCCGGCCGAACGACCCAGCCGGGCCTCGCGCTGGATCGAGATGATCTGCTGGTAGGCGGCCTCAAGCGCGGCGGCCAGGGACCGGTGGACCTGCTGCGGGTCATCCCCCGAGACGATGTAGGGCGTGTGCCCGTACCCCTCGAGCAAGCTGACAAGCTCGTGTTCGGGTATCCGGGCCAGCACTGCGGGATTCGCGATCTTGTAGCCGTTCAGGTGCAGCACCGGCAGCACGGCGCCGTCACGGACCGGATTGAGGAACTTGTTGGAGTGCCAGCTCGCCGCCAGCGGCCCGGTTTCGGCCTCACCGTCGCCGATCACGCAGCACACGAGCAGGTCCGGGTTGTCGAACGCGGCGCCGTAGGCGTGCGCCAGCGCGTACCCCAGCTCGCCGCCCTCATGGATCGAGCCGGGAACCTCCGCCGCGACATGGCTCGGGATCCCGCCCGGGAACGAGAACTGGCGGAACAGGGTCCGCATCCCGTCTTCGTTCATTTCGATGTGATGGTAGACCTCGCTGTAGGTCCCTTCCAGGTAGGCCTGGGCCACCAGTCCGGGCCCTCCGTGGCCCGGCCCGGTGATGAAGATCGCCTCGAGGTCGTGCCTCTTGATCAGCCGGTTCATGTGGGTGTAGATAAGGTTCAGCCCGGGTGTCGTCCCCCAGTGCCCGAGCAGCCGCGGCTTGACGTGCTCCGGCCGCAACGGCTCGCGCAGCAGCGGGTTGTCGAGCAGGTAGATCTGCCCCACCGCCAGGTAGTTGGCGGCTCGCCAGTACGCGTCGAGCAACCCGACATCGGTGTCGGTGAGCACGGCGCTGGTTTCCGGCGCCGCTGCTATCACCGGATGGGGCTTGAGGGGGGTCCAGGTTGTGTCGGTCACGCCTTCAGTGTGCTATGCTCTTGGGCGCCGCTCTACCTCTGGCCGTGCTCATCATTCGATGCGGCAGATCGGCTCACCGGAACCGACGGTCTGGCCGATCTCCACCGACAGGTCAGCGACGGCGCCGTCCTTGTGCGCGGTCAGTGGCTGCTCCATCTTCATGGCCTCGAGCATGACCACGGTGTCGCCCGCCGACACCTGCTGGCCCTCGGTGACCGCGATCTTGACGATGGTGCCCTGCATCGGGGAGATAAGGGCGTCCCCCGCTGGCCCGGACTGGGCCTGGCGGGCAGCGCGGCGAGGACGTTCTGGCGCCTGGGCGGAGGCCGGGGTGTCGCGCGGTACCGTCACCTCGAGCCTCTTGCCGCCCACCTCGACGATGAGCCTGTCCCGGTCCGCGTCCTGGCCGAGGACCGCCGGGTTCTGCGCGGGCAGGTCGGCGTGGAACTCGGTCTCGATCCAGCGAGTATGCACGCCCAGGGTGCCGTCCGGGGCGGCGAACGCGGGGTCGGCGACGGCCGCTCGGTGGAACGGCAGCACGGTCGGCATGCCGGCGATCTCGAACTCTGCCAGCGCGCGGGCGGCCCGCTGCAGCGCGCCGCGGCGGGTCGCTGCGGTGATGATCAGCTTGCCGATCAGGGAGTCATATGCCTGCGGCACCGTGGCCCCCTCGGTGTAGCCGGCGTCGAGGCGGACGCCAGGTCCGGACGGTGGCCGGAAAACCGTCAGCGTGCCCGGGGCCGGCAGGAAACCGCTGGCCGGGTCCTCCGCGTTGATCCGGAACTCGATCGAGTGGCCGCGAGCCGGCGGGTCGGAGTAGCCGAGCGGCTCGCCGTCCGCGATGCGGAACATCTCCCGCACCAGGTCGATGCCGGTGACCTCCTCGCTGACCGGATGTTCCACCTGCAGCCGGGTGTTCACCTCGAGGAAGCTGATCGTCCCGTCCCGGCTGATCAAGAACTCGCAGGTCCCGGCGCCCACATACCCCACCGTCCGCAGGATCGCCTTCGACGCCGCGTACAGCTCGTCGACCTGGGCTTGGCTGAGGAACGGCGCGGGGGCCTCCTCGACCAGCTTCTGGTGACGACGCTGCAACGAGCAGTCCCGGGTCGAGATCACCACCACGGTGCCGTGCGTGTCGGCCAGGCACTGGGTTTCTACGTGCCGGGGCCGGTCCAGGTAGCGCTCGACGAAACACTCTCCGCGGCCGAACGCCGCGGTGGCCTCCCGGACCGCGGACTCGTACAGCTCATCGATCTCCTCCATCCGCCAGGCGACCTTCAGACCGCGGCCGCCACCGCCGAAGACGGCCTTGATCGCGACTGGCAGCCCGTGCTCGCGGGCGAACGCCGTGATCTGGCCGGCGTCGCGCACCGGCTCGGCGGTGCCTGGAGCCAGCGGCGCGCCTGCCTCGCGAGCGATCAGCCGGGCCTTGACCTTGTCGCCGAGGGCCTCGATGGCCTCGGGTGGCGGGCCGATCCAGGTCAGCCCGGCGGCGCTGACCGCCCGGGCGAAAGCGGCGTTCTCGGACAGGAAGCCGTAGCCGGGGTGGACCGCGTCCGCGCCGGCCTCGAGTGCGATCTTGATGATCTTGTCGGCGTCCAGGTAGGTCTCGGCCGGAGTCTGGCCGCCGAGGGCGTACGCCTCGTCCGCCATCGCCGCGTGCAACGCGTCCAGGTCCTGCTCCGCGTAGACGGCCACGCTGGCCAACCCGGCGTCTCGGCAGGCTCGCACCACCCGGACCGCAATCTCGCCACGGTTCGCGACCAGAACCTTTCGCACTGTGTCCTCCACAATAACCTGGACGTCGCCCTATACCCGCCCCGGCCTGGGACGAGAGCGCCACTACCCGTTCGGAAGCTCGTTGGCGGCGACCTTGTTTCGGGCCATTTCAGGCGCCGCGACCGGAATCCAGCTACCGACCCGCCGCGCCGCCGCCAGGCTGGCCCATGAGGTCAGCTCGACCAGCGTCGCGTCGTCGGGGCTCTCGAGCCGGAACTTGTCAATGACGGACTGGTCGACCTGGTAGGAGGCGAACGCGGTCAGCAGCGCGAGCCGCCCGGACCCCTGGTGCGCCGTCGGCAGGCCGGACACGATGTCCTCCACCCAGGCGCGGCTCGGGCCACGCGGCTCACCGTGCCAGCCGGCCAGTTCGGCCATGACCGTCTCGCGCACCACCGCAGGCACGGACCTGGCCGCCGACGTCTCGATGGCCGCGCAGGCGCGGGCGAAGGCGTCGGCCACCGCGGGATTGCCGGCCGCCCACGACAGATCCTCGGGCAGCGGGGCCGGCGGCAGCAGGTCCAGCGACCTGCCGGGCGGGTGCGGCTCGCGGGACGCGGCCTGGATCATCCGGCCGAGCACCCACATGACCCGTCCCAGCACGATCCTGGGAACACCGGGCGGCAGCGGGACTTCGGTGAGAAGCACGTTCACCACGCGGTTGAGGTAGTGGAGCAGCACGGCGGTACCGATCAGGTCCGGCGCCAGGTCGGCCGGGCAGGCCGGCTTGTGCCGCCGGGCGCCTTCCTCGGTGCCGCTGTCTCTCGCCCACGCCTCGGCCGCCCGCATCGGGGGGTCGGTCACCGATCTGGCCGGACCGTTCCCTTGCGCCGTCCGCCCGGCCAGCCCGGACAGCGTGTTGCTGTGTACGGTGACGCAGAACGGGCAGGTGTTGCTGAGCGAGACCGCCGCGGCCACCGCCTCCTTGGTGGCCCGGTCGACCTGCCCGGTCACGATCAGGGTCTCGCGCAGCATCAGCCAGCTCGCCGCCAGCACCTGCGGGGCCGGCGAGTGCAACGCCATCGGCGGCGCCAGCACGCCGAATTCCCGCTCGACCTGCCGGTAGACCTGGCGGACCAGACCCGGTCCCGCGCCGATGCGGACCGGCGTCACGTGCCGGACCTGGGTCAGCCCCAACTGCCCGAGCAACGTCCTCATTCGCTTGCCGCTCAATAGCCACTCCGTCGATTCCGGGAATAGTAACGTCTGAAATACACCCCGAATTTACCGGCTGCCGGAATCCGGCACTTCTTTGGATGTGCCGTTCCCGCAGCCTCCCGTCTGTGGTTCCGCCAGGCGCGAGCGCACGTGGAGATAAGCGATTGCCGCCGCAGTTTACTAATCTGCCGACCATGGTGAGGGCGATTACTGTTGAACGGGCGATTACGGCCGAGCAGTGGAACGCTGCGCGCGCCGCCCTGCGGGACAGCGGAGAGCGTTTCGCCGGCCTGGTCGGTTCGTCCGGTCCCCGCACGATGGCGACCAAGGACTGGTCGATCGCCGACACCGTCGCGCACGTGACGTCGATCGCACTGTGGGACACCGCGCTGGCGCAACCAGAGGCCATCCCGCTCCCGTACCCGTGGGACGTTGTCGAGGACCAGATCCCGGTTACTACCGTGGACACCCTCAACGTGCTCAACGACCAGGTCATGAAGCGGTTCACCGAACGTGACCCCCAGGTGCTCGCTAGCCAGCTGCGCACCCACATAGACGACATGTTGCGCGCCAGCGCCGGAGCGGACCCGGACCAGCCGGTGCCGTGGTTTGGCGGCTCGCGTGTCCCGCTCGCCGCGATTTTCGCGCACCTGACCAACGAGCTGCAGATCCACGGCCACGACATCGCCCGTGCCACCGGAGCCCGGTGGGTCATACCGTCGGCCTACGCCGCGCAGTTCCATGACCTGCTTGTCGCCGGGCTTGCCAGGTACGGTGTCGGGCACTTCCTGGACAACGACCGGCCCGCCCCCCGCCGCCGGATCGCGGTGCGGTTCAAGTCCCGCTACATGGCGCCGCTGACCATGGTCATGGCCCCCGGCGGCGCGGTGACCCTGGCTGGTCCGGATAGCCCCGTCGACGTGCAGGTCCGGTTCGAGCCGGCCGCGTTCAACCTGATGATGTTCGGCCGTATCAGCCTGCTCCGCGCGGTGCTCACCGGCAAGGTCAGCCTCAGCGGCCCGCGCCCGTGGCTGCTGCCCGCCTTCCTGCGCATCGTCAGGTTCCCCTCCTAGCCTAACGCCGATTTCCGCGCAGCTAAATCCACCCCTGCTTCTGGCGAGCGCACGGTCACTGCGAGGCTGAACTGCGGCGGTCAGTTGCCGCCTGCGGCGCTATCCGCCGCAGGCGGCTGACTATTCTCCTCCTAGGTGCTGGTGGACACCAGGACGCCGGGCTCGAGCCGGTGAAACCCGCCATCGTAGAAGAGCAGGGCATCCGCGGTCTCGCTATGCCCGAGGGCCTGCACCTCGCCCAGGAAGATCGAGTGGTCCCCGCCGTCGTAGACGGTGGTGAGCCTGCACTCGACCCAGGCTAGCGCCCCGGACAGTACCGGGGCGCCGGTGTAGGGACCAGCTACCGTGTCGACCTCGTCGAACGAGCCCTTGCCCTTCGGCCGCTTGTGGTCGGCGAACATGCGCGCTTCCCGCTCCTGATGGGCGGCCAGCACCGATACCGCGAAAGATCCGCATTCGCCGATCGTGTCGTGCATGCTGGCGTTGCGCTGTATGCACACCAGGATGAGCGGGGGCTCGAGCGACACCGAGGTGAAGGCGTTGGCGGTCATCCCGCACGGCTCGTCCCGGCCTGCCGTCACCACGGTGATGCCGGTGGCGAACCGGCCGAAGATCCGGCGCATATCCCCCGCTCCCGGCCCGGCTGCGCCCGGCTGCGCCCGGCCGTCGGGCCCGGTCGTCTCGTCAGGACGCTGAACTTTGTTTCTGAGTCGCATGGTCTCTCATCCACTGATCGTTTGGTTGGATGCCTCGCTGTCCGACGCGTCCTGCGCCGTTGCTGCAAGCTCGGCCGAGTACTTCTCCAGGGCATTGCGCAGCGACGCGGGGACCATCGCTGGCTGGGTGTCCTGGTTCGGGCCTCGCATGCACGCGATCCGCTGTTGGCCGCGCGCGACCAGCTGCTCTTCTCCGTCGTTCAGCAGCATGTAGTCGAAGGCGAAGCCGATCTGGGTCTGAGTCATCTCCTCCAGCCGCATCCGGACCGATACCTCGTCGAATGCGGCGGTGTCCGCGAAGAACTCGCACCCCACCTTCAAGGTGAAGAGCTTCAGGTCACCCTGTATCTCTTCCAGCACCTCGGGGGCTTTGTCCTGAAGGAACATCTCGCGGCAGCGGCCTTGCCACCGCACGTAGTTCACGAAGTAGACCGTGCCCTCCATGTCGGTCTCCTCGAAACCGACCGTGTGCAGGTACTCGTAGTAATCGTTCACTCAGCTTCGCCGCCTTCCGCCAGCATGCTGAAGACCACCGGTTCGGTAGCCTTGTGAAGGCTCGTGGTGAAGGAAGCGATTCGGGCGCTGCCGCTGTTCAGCACAACCCACCGGCCCGTTTCCGGTCCGGACGCGTCGGTCAGGGTTACGGTCGCGTGACCGATCTTGCGCAGGCATTCGATGGCACCCCAGACTCGGGTCGCCGCGACGGACAGGCCCTCGCCGCGCCCGCTGGCGAGCAGCCGGGCCAGCTCGAGCCCGTCCGCGCCGAGCAGGGCGTCCCAATCCTCGTCGGACCGGGTGGCGGCCAGCTCCACGTCACAGCCGACCCGACGCTGGCTCGCCACCGAGAAGGTGACGCCCGCGCCGTGGGCCGAGGTGACCTGGACGCCCTCCACCAGCGGCATCCCGTCCGGGCGGTAGGCGACTTCGGTCTCCTCGCCCAGGGCCCCGCTGAGAGCCTTCGCCGTCTGGCGGCGCCTGGCTTCCGTTCCGTCCACGGGTGCCTCGTTGGGGTAGATGACCGTGCTCAGGCCGCCGCCGAGCACTGGTTCGACGTTGCGCTCCAGGTACGGGCCCAGCAGCGCCGGGACCCACGGGCCCGAGCCGTCCTGCTTGCGCACCGCCTGCAGGCGCAGGCCCCGCCATTGCTCGACCACCTCGCCGGCCGGATCGTAGACGTCGAGGTCGTACAAGTACGTGTCGCCGTCACGGGACCGCTCACGAGCGTGCAGGGTCACCTGCTCCAGGTCCGCCACGCGGCCTGGGTCGGCCAGGTGAATCCGCTCGATGCCGGCCGGCAGCAGGGTGGCATCGGGCACGCAGCACTGGATCGAGTGCATGAGGGCATCCCGCGTTCCCGGATCCGCCAGCACCAGGTCCGGCGGGAGGAAACCGCCGAACCAGCCGTCGGCAGAAACGTTGGAGATGTCGGCCACGCATTCCCTGGCGGCCAGCTTCCGGTAGCCGAGCAGGCGGCGGAACCGGCCGCCCTGGAACAGGACGCTGCCGTACAGCTCGGCCGCCGGGTCCACCGGGATCCGCAGCGCGGAGTCACCCGCCAGTTCCGGCGCCTGTCCCTGCGGCGGCTCGCCGAAGTACCGCAGCGTCGCCCGGAAGTGATCGGCCTGGAAACCGGTGTCGCTGCAGCGGATGACGGCCTTGACCGTGCCCGGCTCCTCGGCCAGCACCGCAACCCTGATGGTGGTGCTGCCGTTGGCCGGGACCACGATCGGCCGCAGGAACTCCACGTCCTCCAGCGCAGGCACCGTGGTCTCGCCGGTCATGGCCGCCGCGACCTGGGCCATGGCCTCCATCCCGAGCACCGCCGGGAACAGCAGGTCCCCGTCGAGCAGGTGATCGCTGAGGTACGGGTCGGAGTCGGCCGACAGGTCGGCATCGACGATGAGTTCCACGCCGGCGTAGTGCACCAGCGGCCGTTCGACGAACCGGGTCAGCGGCAGTTCGCGCTGCTCCAGCGTGATGGTCGGCAGGCGTTCCGCGCGGCCCATGATGACCACGGTGTCCGGTGTCTGCGGATCGGCGACCAGTTCGGTGAGGAGCTCGATGCCGTCCTGGAGCGGGATGGGGGAGATGCCCTCGCGAATCAGGCCTTCGAGTACTCCGAGCCGCTCGCCCATGCCGGCGCCGGCCCACACCGACATTTCGAGCGAGATGCACCGGCAGCCGGGATTCTGCTCTCCTGTCCGCCTGGTCAGGTCAGTGAGCCAGTCGTTGGCCGTGGCGTAGTCCGCCTCGCCGCGCAGGCCCGCGCGGCCGATGATGCTGGCGAAGCTGAGCAGCAGCTTCAGCGAGCCCGGGTCGGTGGCGGCCAGCACGTTTTCCAGGCCCGCGATCTTCGGCGCGACGGTGCGCCGGAATGAGGACTCGTCCAGGTTCGTGAGTGCCTGCGGTTCATTGCGCCCCGATCCGTGCAGCACCGCGGTGACCGGTCCGAGCGCCTGCTTGATCTCGGCCACGGCTGCCTTGACCTGGTCCGGCACGGTGACGTCCGCTTGCGCGTAGTGGAACTTCACCGAGGCTTTCCGCAGCCGCTCCAGGTTGCCCGCGAGCTCGGTGTCATCCGCCGGGGCCGAGCGGCCCACGATCCCGAGACAGACGCCGGTGTCACGGCCGAGCGCGAGCGCAAACTCGGCGGTGATGCCCTTACCGCCGCCGGTCACCAGCAGCACGTCGTCTCCGGTCAAGGCGCCTTCTGCGTCCGTGCCGGCCCGGCTGCCCCAGGGGAGCGGCCGCAGGACCGGGACGGTGCGCTGGCCGTCGGCGTCGTAGTGGACCTCGCTGAAGCCACCGGTCGCGGCGACGTCGGCGGTGATATGCTCCACCGTCTGCTGGACCTGCTCCGGGGTAGGATCGTGCGGCAGCGGCGTGATCACGACCGTGGTCGCGACGCTCGGTGACTCCAGGTGCAGGGTCTTGGCCATGCCTGCGGCGCCCTTGCGGCCGCCGACCGCGACGAACCGCGCGTCCCCGGTCAGGGACAGCGCCGCGCGCGCCGCGTCGAGCATGAGCTGGATGTGCTCCTCGTCTGCCTCTTGCGGCAGGCAGAGCAGCACGCCGTCGCCGAGCTCCGCCTGCTCGAGCGCTTCGAGCAGCGGCTGGGCGTACGGGTGCGGTGACGATGCGAACAGCTGCCAGCCGCCGTGGCCGGCCGGTCCGGCGGGCAAGCCGGGCTCGGCTGGCACCAGGTCCAGGTCGAAGGCGCGTACCCACGACCCGACACCGGGAACGGTGTCCCGGCTCTCTTCATCGGAAGACTGCGCGGTCGCGCCCAGCTCGTCCAGCGTCTGCGCGATCTCGGCCAGGGTCGAGGTGGCGAACGCGGAGGTGGTGGCCACGGCCGGCAGGTCCAGGTCGCGGGCCGCCTGGGCGACGATCTGCCCGACGGTGATCGAGCTCAGGTGCAGCTCGTCGATCGGGTTGCTGTTCGGCTGGACTGCCTCAAGCGGCAACTCGGCCCGGTCGGCTGCCAGCTTGCGGAGCATTTCGAGGCTGCCGACGGCTTCGTCCCCAGCCTGTGCGTCCCCAGCCTGTGCGTCCCCAGCCTGTGCGTCCGCGGACGCAGACGAATCAGACGAGGCAGCCGGAGCGGCCTTACCGGCGGCCTCGCCCGGCGAGGCTTGCCCGCTGGTGGCGAAGTCTCCCTCGGGCGCCGACTCGCACGGGCTGGCGAGGAACTTGAATTCCTTGTCCAGCGGGAACGGCCGGGTGTAACGGTCGGAGAACAGGACCTCGGGCCGGATCGAGGCGCCGAGCGTGAACGCGGCGCCGACCGCGTTGAACAGGCCCGTCAGCGAGTCGCTGTCCGCCTCGATCGAGATCGTCGGCACGGCCGGCGCGGTCTCGGCGGCCAGGCCGCCGAGGATGCGTCCGGGACCCACCTCGATGAACAGGTCCGCATCGGCGGCCATAACCTGCACCGCGTCGCTGAACCGCACCGGGTCGAGCACCTGGCGGGACAGCAGTTCCGGCACCTCGGTGTCGGGTGCCAGCTGCTCCCCGGTGACCGTCGATACCATCGTGCGCTTCAGCGGCGTGAACCGCTGGCCGTCGAGGTACTCGCGGAAGGCGGTCGCGGCCGGCGCCACGGCCTGGGAGTGGAAGGCATGGGAGACGTTGATCCTGGACGCGCCGAGTCCTTCGGCCTGGGCGCGGCCCGTCACGCGGTCGACCGCGTCCGCGGGTCCGCTGATCACCGTCTGGGTCGGACTGTTGTATCCGGAGATGACCACGGGCTCGCCGTCGAGCAGTGGCGTGACGTCGTCTGGCGTCGCCGCGATCCCGGCCATCGTCCCGTCACCGTCGCTGGCCTCGGCCATGATAGTGCCCCGGGTGGCGGCCGCGCTCAGCAGCGTCTCCTCGTCCATCGCGCCGGCCCAGTGCAGCGCGGTCAGCTCGCCGAGACTGTGGCCCGCCGCGGTCACCGCCTCGATACCCAGGGCCGACAGGACCCGCAGCCCGGCGACCGAAGCGGTCACGATGCGCGGCTGCGCGACCGCGGTGGCGACCTGGTCGCCGTCGGTGGGCAGGTTCTGAGCCTCGTACAGCTCGTCGACTGCCTCGAATCGCCGCCGCAGCGCGCCGCCGTCGCTGCGTCGTCCCGCGCCCTGGCCGGGGAACAGGAACCCGATCCGCGGCGGCACCCTGGCGTCGCCGACGTACACGCCGTCCGCCGGGTTGAGCACCGACCGCGCGCCATTGTCGAGCATGGTCAGCAGCTTGGCTAGCCGCTCTTCGGCCTCCTCGGGAGACCTGGCCACCACCGCGGCGCGGATCGGCCGGTCATCCAGCGAGTCGGCCAGCGATGCGGCCATGTCGCCGAGCTCAGCGAAGGACATCCGCGGCGCCAGCGCGCCCAGCTGGGCGATCCGGCCGCGCAGCTCGGCCATGCCGGCCGCGTCAAGCAGCAGCAGCTCGGCATCCTGACGCGAGCGCACCAGCTGGCGGGTGACCCGGCCGAGGCCGGTGCGGCTCGGGCCGTCGGCGTGCTCCACGACCAGGTGCGCGTTGATGCCGCCGAACCCCATGGACGACACGGCCGCGCGGACCGGGGCGTCGGAGGGGAACAGCTCCGCGGTGGCCGGCACCCGCAACGCGGGCTGCTCGCCCTCCAGCACCGGGTGGCTCACGTAATGGCTGGTGGCCGGGGGGATTATCTGATGCTTGACGGAGAGGATGGCCTTGATCAGGCCGGCCACGCCGGCTGCGGCCTTGGTGTGCCCGAAGTTCCCCTTCACCGTGCTGATCGGCACCACCGGGGCGTCCGGCGAGGCGGCCCGGCGCGCTTCTGAGAAGGCGGTCAGTTCGACGGTGTCACCCACCGCCGTCCCGGTGCCGTGGCCTTCCAGGGACCCGATGGTCTCGAAGCCAAACCCGGCCTGCTTGTAAGCGGTATCGATCGCCCGCCGGTGGCCGCTGGCCTCGGGCCGGGTCAGGCCGCCCTTGCCGTCGGAGGAGTACCCCCAGCCGGCGATGGTCGCATACCGGGTCTTGCCCTGCTGGACGGCGTCCTCGTCACGCAGCAGCACGAGCATGCCGCAGCCCTCGCCCGGCCAGAAGCCGTTGGAGTCGCGGTCGTATACCTTCATCTCGCTCGTCGACAGCGCCCCCGTCTTGGCGAAGCCCACCACCTCGAAGGGGTCGATGGACAGATCGACGCCGCCGACGATGGCCGCGTCGATCTGCCCGGCGGTCAGCGCGTTGCACGCGGTGGCTACCGAAAGCAACGAGGAGGAGCAGGCGCCATCGACGGTGAAGCCACCGCCGCCGAGGTCGAAATAGTTGCAGATCCGGCCCGCGATCGTGTTGGCCAGCCCGCCGGCCAGCGAGTCCTCGTCGATCGGCGGGAACGGAGCCTTGTAGCGCTCCTCGAGCTCGCCCAGGAAGGTACTGAGCTCCGAGTCGCCCCAGCCGTGCTCGCGCAGCGCCGCCCCGACCTGGCGCTTGACGTACGGCCAGCGCAGCCGCATGAGGTTGGCGCGGCTGAACTCGCCGGTCAGGGTGTTCCCGATGATGACGCCGGTCTGCGTCTTGGGTAGTCCCTCGGCACCCGCGAAGCCGGCGTCCTCAAGCGCCCTGGCCGCGGTGTCCAGGGCCAGCCAGTGGGTCATGTCCGTGGACCGGAAGGTGCTCCCGCCGATCCGGTATTTCACCCGGTCGAACTCGAAGCCTTCAAGCACCGCAGCCTTACCGGTGTAGTGCCGGTCAGGTGCGGAGCGATCGGCGGAGTAGTAGTCGTCCGCCCGCATGCGCTCGTCGGGCACCCGCCGGAACGCCCGGCGGCCGGCCAGCACATTGCGCCAAAGGTCATCTGGGGTTTCGGCATCTGGGTAGCGCAGGGCAATCCCGACCACAGCGATCCGTGTGCCACTCATGCTCGCACCTGCCTTGCCCGGTCTGTGTCTGCGAGCCGCGGCTGATCGGCCGCACTGCACGTATGGCATGACATTGCACCAAGGCGCATGTCAGAAATCACGGTTTTCTCCTCTCGAGGGAACCCGCAGAGCATTGACGCCGCCCGCTTAGGTCGCGGCCAGCCCACGCCGGATCGCAGGTCCTTCCGGCGTGCGGGAGCGAACTCGAAGATGCCGGCGTCATCGTCAGGTCCGGCCATAAATCTTTTGGTCCCCTTCGGCCAGGGGAGGGGGGCATGACGTCCTTGACTAGGAACGGCAGCGCGCCCGCTTCCAGCTGCTTCCCTCGCCGGAGCGGCCAAGGCAACGAATCCGCGCGCGGGGAACGAGCCCGCCGCTTTGCCCGGCCAGGTCCGGGTGCGGATCGCCTCCGCTAGAGTCGCTGCCATCGGTTGGGCATTCCCTCCTGGCGCACGAATCGGCAGGGCGGCAGCGGAGGCAGGTGTGCGTCGCACCCTGCCTCCGATTCCAACTGCCCGTGCCAATACGGCAATTTGGTTGAATTGAAGCTATATCCACTTACTAAGCAGTATCATCTGGCTGATCTCGGGCGTTCTTCTCCATGGGTGCTTACCCTTAAATCCCTGGGTATGGAGGTACAATCGTGATCAGGCTGACGGACCGAGGCGGCCGAGATCCTGCCCAGTCAAGCGTTAATTGACCGGCGCTCGAGCGGACGGTGGTACCCCACTCCCGCTAGGCGGCACGCTCGTGGTCCTGCTCGTTATCTGCAAGCCTGTAGCCGCGGGATGGCCTGATGCCGGCTCCGTCGCGGCCGGCCCGCCGTGCTGCTCCCGCAATTTGAAGGAAGTGTTTCGCCCGGCAAGTACGTAGCGTCGCTGCCGGGTCGGCCAGGTCCAGGGTACGCTGCTGCCCTTACCGGCCAGATTCCTTCTCGTTAGGCTGCCCCTTGCCGGTGGTGATGAGGCTCCGCAGGCTTCCGTTAACGTAGCGGCTCCATTCGTTGGAGCAGATGTCGAAGCACTCGTAGTCGGGGACCAGGCCCACGTGCGTGAAGTGGATTTCCGTTTCGTCGCCTTTTTCGGCAACTTCGAAGATGAGGTCCGTGCCGATCCACTCAGTCTTGTCTTCCGTGAAGTTGAAGTAGTTGTCCAGCACGTGCCAGACGGCCTTCCGGTCTGGAATGAGCTCGGTGAGTTTCAGCTGGCACTTGTGGACGTCTTGGTAACGGTAGGTGAACTCGCCGCCGAGCTTGTCGGTGTTACCCTCGATTTCTTCCGACCACCAGCCGCGAAGGTCAGTAATCGCTTTGAAGGTTTCGCCTGGATTCTGGTCCACGGTAAAGGAGCTTGTGAAACCTGCAGCGCTCATGGCTTCCTCGCTTTCGTGGCTATATTAGTGCATTGCCTGCACTGGGCAAACCAGTATGCTAGAACCGTGCTCGAGCGGTACTCAAATGACCACTTCGCGTTGCCCGGCGAGGGTCTGGGCAATGTCCGAGAAGCCGTTCCCTGACCGGGGTCAATACGCTGAAGCATAAGCCGGGCGGTGTACGAGTGGCCCAGCTGTTACAGCCGAAACTCTACTACCGACGCGGAGGAAGCTGGATGAGTGCGCTGGATGCATTCGACGACATCATTGTCGGGGCCGGCAGCTCAGGAATCCCGCTGGCCACGCGGCTGAGTGCCGATCCGTCCAGGCGGGTCGCGTTGATCGAGGCCGGCCCGGACTACCTGACGTCCGCCGAAACGCCGGACGACCTGCTTGACGGCAACGAGATGTCGCTGATCGACCATGACTGGCGATTCACCGCCAACCTGCTCCCCGTCCGCAAGACCAGGTATTTCCAGGCCAAAGTGACCGGCGGCGCATCCGCGGTCGGGAACACGATCGCGATCCGGGGTATTCCAGACGACTTCGAGACGTGGGCCGCCGCCGGTAATCCTGAGTGGGCGTGGCCGAAAGTCCTGCCGCATTTCCTGGCCCTGGAGAACGACCTGGACTTCGGCGGCGAGTTCCACGGTCATGACGGCCCGGTGCCCATTCGTCGCTGGCGGCCCGAGGACCTGACACGCGCGCAGCAAGCGTTCTACGAGGGATGCTTGACGGCCGGTTTCCCGCGTACCGATGACCACAACCATCCGGCGTCGACCGGCGTCGGGCCGACGCCGTCCAACCGCAGGGACACCCGCACGCGCGTGTCGACCGCGATGGCTTACCTTCCGCAGGCGCGCGCCAGGGACAATTTCACGATCATGGCCGACACGGTGGTGAGCCGGGTACTCCTCGACGACGGGGTGGTGCGGGGGGTCGAGGTGGTGACCGGATCGACGACCCAGCAACTGCGGGCACGCCGGGTGATCCTCGCGGCTGGAGCGGTGTCCTCCCCGGCGATCCTGCTGCGCTCCGGCATCGGACCGCAAGACGAACTGCGCCGACTCGGCATCGACGTGCGGCTGGATCTGCCCGGCGTCGGCGCGGGCCTGAGCGACCAGGCGCGTAGCGGCGTTTTCATGGTTCCCAAACCCGGAGCGGAGAACTTCGGCCAGTCGGTGGGGCAGATCGTGATGCGGACCGCGGGGACCGGGACCAAGCGTGAGAATGACGTGTACTACGCGATGGTCAATCATTTCAACCTGGCTGTCCAGTTCCCGCATCTGCGGGCCGCCGCGCAGGCCGAGAGGGTGTTCGTGGTGCTGGTGGTGGATCGTGAGCCGAGCTCGCGGGGCCGCGTCAGGCTGGCTTCGACCGATCCGCGGGAAGCGCCGCGAATCGACCTGAACTTCCTGTCGACTGAAAGGGACTATCAGTCGCTCGTGGACGGGCTGCGGGTCGGCTGGCAATTGGCGCAAGAACCGACGATCCGCGACCTGGCTGAGCGGGTCGTGCTCCTGGATGACTCGATCATCGACTCCGATGACAAGGTCCGCGACTATGTCACGGCGACGGTGGAGCCCGCGTACAACCCTATCGGCACTGCGCGGATGGGACCGGCCGACGATCCGATGTCGGTGGTCGATCAGCGCTGCGCGGTACACGGGATCGATGGCCTGCATGTGGCGGACGCGTCCGTGATGCCCACCATGGTGCGGGCGAACATCAATCTGTCGGTGATCATGATCGGCGAGCGGGTCGCCGAATTGCTGCGAGCTAGCTGAGGATCGTGATGACGTCGGTGCAGAATCAACAGACCGCCCAGGCCGTTTCCCCGGCCCCGATCATCGAGCTGGTCAGCGGATTCAGAGCGGCCAAGTTCGTGATGGCCGCCAGCGAACTCGGCTTGTTCGAGGCGCTCTGCGAGGCGCCCGCGACCATCGACGTGCTCGCCACGCGCGTCGGCCTGACCCGCCGAGCCGCCCGGATCTGCGCGGACGCCATGGTGGCGGTGGGCCTGCTCGACCGCCACGGCGACACCTACCGCAACAGTGCGCTCGCGGCCACCTACCTGGCGGGCGCAACACCGGAGGACCTGCGCCCGTTCATACGGTTCTCGGACGCCAGCAGCTACCCGGCGTGGACCAACCTCGCGGACGCGCTCCGGCACGGCCCGTCCGTCAAGCAGATTACCGACCTGACCCCGGAGCTGCAGAAAGTCTTCTCCGAAGGCGTCGAGGCATTGAACGCAGGCCCGGCCGCCACGCTCGCCGAGACCGCCGACTTCACCGGCTGCCACCGGCTGCTTGACGTCGGCGGCGGCACCGGCTCGTGGTCGATCGCGATCGCGCGAGCCCACCCGCACATGACCGCGACGGTGTTCGAGCTGCCGCAAGTCGCCGACCTCGCCCGGCAGCGGATCGCCGAGCAGGGACTGGCCGGCCGGATCGAGACTGTCAGCGGGGACGTCCTGACGGCCGAGCTGCCGGCCGGCCACGACTGCTCCCTGCTGGCGAACGTGGTTCACTGCTTCTCGCCGGAGGACAACCAGCGGCTGCTCGCCAAGGTGCGTCGCGCGGTCCGGCCGGGCACGCGGCTGTTTCTCGCCGACTACTGGACCAACCCGACGCACACCGAGCCGGTCCTCGCCGCCCTGATGGCCGGCGAGTACGCGGTCAACGTCGAGGACGGCGACGTGTACAGCCTCGCTGAGGCCCGCGAGTGGCTGGCCGCCACCGGATGGCGCTTTATCGCCTGCGAGCAGATCGACGGCCCGAAGTCGGTGGTCGTCGCCGAAGCGTCTGAGTCGGCGGGGTCACGGTGAAAGGGGGGGCCCGGCCCACGGCGGTCCCGAACCAGGGCGTTTGGCCAGATGCTGGCCGTTGGCGGGCAACGGGATTTACGATCATGGAGGAAAAATGTCACATGTGAGTGACGAGATCGACCAGCGCGCCGACGACCTTTTCCGAGCACTGTCGATCGACAATGCGATTGCGCCGTGGGAGGACCTGGCAAATTTCGCGCCTGGGTTGGGCGCGCAGGTGCGGTATGGGCTTGGCGCGGTGTTTACCCGTCCTGGACTGGACATGCGCACCCGCGAGCTGGTGACCATGTGCATGCTCGCCGCGCTCGGTGGCGGTGACCAGCAGCTGGCATTTCACATGGGCGGCGCGCTCCGCGTGGGAGCAACTCCCGAGGAGGTGGTGGAGGCGCTGACCCTGGTCAGCGTGTGTGCCGGCCTGCCGCGCGGGATCAACGGCATGAAGGTGGCACGCGAGGTATTCGCGAAGTTGGGTATCGAGACCTCGCCGCCAGTGCAGCTGAGCCGGCTCGACTCCACTGACGGTCCAGCGATTTCCGAGGCGGGGGAGCGACTCTGAACGCGCGCACCTTTAGCCTGTCAAGTCAACAAGCCAGAGGTAGAGGGTAGAGGTAGAGGTATGAAGCATCAGACGTATGGACAGCACTGTGGTCTCGCCCGTGCTATGGAGGTGGTCGGCGAGCCCTGGGCAATGCTTCTGATCCGTGATCTGCTGGTGGAGCCCAAGACCATAGCGGATTTCCGGCGGGGTTTCCCGCCCATGACGGCGGACGTCTTGGCGACGCGGATCGAGCAGTTGGAGCAGGCCGGCGTGATCCGCCGCCAGGAGCCGCTGATTCCGGCGGACTCGAGCATGTTCGAGCTGACCGAGTACGGGGCGGAGCTTGATCAGATCGTGGTGGCGCTGTGCCGGTGGGGGCTGCGCACGCTGGGCAACCTGCGCCGTGGCGACATCATGACCGAGGGCGGACTGGTCACCGCGCTGCGGGTGGTGTTCCGCCCGGAGGCGGCCCGCGGGGTGCACGTGAACTTCGTGATCGAGTTCGGCGGCATGGTCGCGCACGCGTGCGTGAACGACGGGCTGACGGTGATCGGCAAGGGGCCTCTGCTGAACCCGGACCTGATCATCGAGGCGGGGCCGCCGTTGCAGCTGCTGTTGGCGGGGGAGATGAGCCCCCGGGAGGCGATGGAGACCGGAGGAGTCAGGCTACGGGCACCTGATGGCGGCCCGGGTACTCCCGGGCTGCTGGTGTGGTTCGTCGAGCTGTTCCACATCCCGCCGCCCCCGCTGCGGTCCATTCCGGCCGATCTGATCGCGAGGCCGCAGCCGATGACGCCGGACCCGGCCCCCTGGCCGAGCCGCGCCGTCCAGAACGGCTCCAGCCACTAAACCCAGCCGCCGCAGAAAGCAGCCTTGCCGGAATACCCGCGTTAAGCGCTGGCGGAATTCCTAAGACCTCACGGTCGGCTTATCGCCTGCGCGACAGGGCCAATTGCGTATCACCCTGGTACCGCAACCTGGAGGAAGCGTCCCGAATCAGGCGGCCCGTACCGTTGAGCTACTGATCCATGCGAAAAGGAAGGCCATAATATGATCAAGCTGGACTGCGTGAACCTGGAGATCGACGGGCCGAAGGCTACGCTTCAGCTGAACCGGCCAGATAAGAAGAACGCGATGAATCCGCAGATGCATCGCGACATCACCCAGGCCCTGGACGCGATCGAGGAAGACGGAAACGTCAAGGTGGTCGTCGTGGAGGGTAGCGGCGACAGCTTCAGCGCAGGCATGGACCTCGAGGAGTGCTTCCTGCAGCCGTACGAAGATCCGCAGGAGTTCTACAAGACCAACCTGGTGGCGCTTAAATGGTTCGAGCGGCTGCAGGCATTCCCGGCCGTGACCCTGGCCAAGGTGGACGGGTTCGCCTTCGGCGGCGGAGTCGAGGTAACGGGGCTCTGCGATCTGGCGGTCGCATCCGAGACCGCGGTGTTCGGACTGTCGGAGATCAACTTCGGCATCTTCCCGGCGGGCGGCGCCACCTGGGCAACGGCCCACAACCTTCCCCGCAAGCAGGCGCTCTATTACATCCTCACCGGGGCCACGTTCACCGGGAAGCAGGCCGAGGAGTACGGGTTCGTGAACAAGGCCGTGCCGGCCGATGAGCTCGACGCCGCGACCGACAAGATCGTCAGCAAGATCGTCAACAAGAACCCGGAGACCCTGAGGCTGGCCAAGCAGGTCTACGAGCACAACCAGGCCGCGGACCTTCGGACCTCTATCGACTACGACCAGGCCAAGCTCTGGGAGCTCGCCCGGCTCACCAATAACGAATGGATCAACGTTGCCCTGAAGCAGTTCGAGAAGCGCAGCTTCCAGCCCGGTCGCAGCACCTACCGTCGGGCAGAAGTCGCATAATGATCTTCACCAGCCCGCACCCACCCGTTGAGATTCCCGAGACCACGCTGACATCCTTCGTGCTGCAGCGGGCCGAGCAGAACGCCGCCAAGGTGGCGATCACCGATGTCTCAGGGGACCGCGAGTACACCTACGGGCAGCTCGCGTCGGCGGTGCGCCGGGCCGCCGGCGGGCTTCACGCTCGCGGCTTCGGCAAGGGCGACGTGCTGGCTATGCTCACGCCGAACGTGCCCGAGTACCCGATCGCCTTTCACGCTGCCGCCCTGGCGGGCGGAACGGTGGTCGCGCTCAATCCTCTGGACACGACCGATGATCTCGCCAGTCGTCTGAACGAGGCCGGCGCGAGTCTGCTTGTGACCTTGCCGTCCGAGCTGGCCAAGGCAACCGCCCTGGCCAGCCGGACAGGGGTCGAGGAGATCCTGGTATTCGGGGAGGCCGAGGGCGCAACGTCGTTCAGCTCGCTGCTCGCCCACGACGACGCGCCGCCAGAGCCGCCGATCGACCCGGCGCGTGACGTGGTGGTTATCCTCCACTCCAGCGGCAGCACCGGCTACCCCAAGGGGGTGATGCTGACCCATCGCAACATGATCGCCAGCGCGCTGCAGACTCAGCTGGTCGCGCCGAGCGCCGGGGACGAGAAGGTGCTTGCCGTCCCTCCCTTCCACCATGCCTTCGGCCTCAGCATGGTGATGAACGCCGGCCTGCTGCAGGGCGTCACGATGGTGACGATGCCGCGCTTCGAGCCCGAGGCCTTCCTGCAGGCAATCCAAGATCACCGCATCACGCGGCTTTACGCCGTGCCGACCATGATCGTCCTGCTGGCGAAGAGCCCGCTGGTGGACCGGTATGACCTGTCCTCGCTCCGCTCGATCATCTCGGGCGGCGCGGCGCTGGAACCGGACCTCGCCCGCCTGTGCCAGCAGCGCCTGGGTTGCCAGGTGAGCCAGGGTTACGGCCTGACCGAGGGGCTGCCCTCGTTCATGCAGGCCGACGACCCCGACGACACCGGATCGCGCGGGTCGGTCGGCGTGAGCGCGGCCAACATCGAATGCAAGATCATCGACGTGACCACAGGCGGGGAACTGGGGCCTAACCAGAACGGCGAGATCTTGTACCGCGGGCCCCACGTGATGCGGGGATACCTCAACGCCGAGGAAGTGACCAGGAAGACGCTCGAGCCGGACGGCTTCCTGCACACCGGCGACCTGGGCTACGTCGACGACCACGGAGAGCTTTTCATTGTCGACCGCATCAAGGAGCTCATCAAGTACAAGGGCCAGCAGGTGTCCCCGGTCGAGCTCGAGGCGATCCTGATGTCGCATCCGAAGGTCGCGGACGCGGCCGTGGTCGGCGTGCCGGACGAAGAGGCCACCGAGCTGCCGAAGGGCTTCGTGGTCACGAAGGCCCCGGTCACACCGGAGGAGATCATGGCCTTCGTCGCCGAACGCGTCGCGCCGTACAAGAAGATCAGGCGGATCGAATTCATCGACCAGATCCCCCGCACGCCGGTCGGCAAAATAGAACGCCGCAGCCTGAAAGAGCGGGACCACGCCGCACGATAACCAGATGGAGATCTAATGAACCTTCCAGAAGTTGTCTCCAGGGAAGAGTGGGTGACGGCCCGCAAGGCTCTGCTCGAGAAAGAAAAAGTAGTCACCCGCGAACGAGACATGATTAATGAAGAGCGCAAGAAGCTGCCGATGGTCAAGGTGGACGAGCCGTATCGCTTCACCGGGCCGGACGGCGGGGTCCTCTCGCTGCTCGACCTGTTCGAAGGCCGCCGCCAGCTCATCGTGCGCCACTTCATGTTCGAGCCGGAACGGGTGGAGGGCTGCATCGGCTGTTCCATGCAGGCCGATAGCGTCGGTGCGCTCGAGCACATGTGGGCGCGGGACACCACCTTTGTCATGGTTTCCCGGGCGCCGCAGTCGAAGCTCCTGGCGTTCAAGGAGCGTATGGGCTGGAAGATGCCGTGGTACACGGCGATCGGTGACGAATTCAATAGGGATTACGACGTAACCACCGACGAGGGCGACTCGCCCGGGGTGAGCGCGTTCATCCGCGACGGTGACGATGTCTTCCACACCTACTCGATCTACGACCGCGGTGGCGACATCTTCAAGAGCTTCTACAACTACCTGGATATCACCTATCTGGGTCGCCAGGAGGATGTGCTCGAGCATCCGTGGGACTGGTGGCGGCACAAGGACCGCTATGAAGACGGGACTGCGACCGGGCCCGGAGAGAACTGGTGGAACGGCACGAGGTACCAGCAGTAGTCGTCGAGTTCCTCCGCTGACCTGGAGGACGTTATGATCTGGAGAAAACTATGAGTGATCTGTCCGGCAGGACCACGATCGTCGTCGGTGCGAGCCGCGGCCTAGGCCGGGGGATCGCCACGGCTTTCGCTGAGGCCGGCGCCCCGGTGGTCGCGGTGTCCCGCACCATAACGGAGTTCCCGGAGCCGGTCAACGGCTCAGGCAGCATCGTGACGGAAGTCGCCGACGCCACGGATGAGACGGCGGCGGCCAGCCTTATCGACCGTCACCAGCCGGATACCATCGTCCTGGTCGCCGGCGCGACTCCGCACATGCGCCCGCTGGCGGAGCAGACCTGGGAGACGTTCTCGGTCGCCTGGCAGACCGATGTCCAGCTCTCGTTCCGCTGGCTGCGCGAGGCCCTGGTCAAGCCGCTGCGGCCCGGCAGCCGGGTGATCGTCTACAGCAGCGGCGCCGCGCTGGCCGGGTCGCCGCTCAGCGGCGGGTACGCCGGCGCCAAGGCCACCCAGCGTTTCATCACCGGATACGCCCAGGGCCAGGCCAAGCGCGGCGGTCTGGACATTACCTTCACCACCGTGCTGCCCAAGTTCGCGCCGATGACCGGCGTCGGTGAGCCGGCGGTCAAGGCCTACGCGGAAGAGGCCGGCGTGCCCCTGGACAAGTTCCTCCAGAAGGTAGGCCCGCTGCTCAACCCGGAGATCGCCGGAGCCGCCACGGTCGAACTGGCCCAGTCAGCCGCCGACAGCCTGGCCCCCGCCTACATGCTAGACGGCGACGGCCTGCACAAGCTCCCCTAACCCCTCACCTCACAAGCACCGGGGCCCGGCTAAAACTAGCCGGGCCCCGGTGCTTGCATGCTCCCATGGCGGGGACGCCAGGCCGCAAAACAGCAACGTCACCGGATCCTCGTCAAGCAGGTCGAGGATCCGGTGACGCTCACCGGTCACCAGGCCGGTCGGGGTCGGAGCAGCGGCTGTCGTCTAAGACCGCAGCCAGTCCGCGGTGCGCTCGCCGATCATGATCGAGGTCAGGTTCGTGTTCGCGCGGACCGTGTTCGGCATGATCGAGGCGTCGCAGACGTACAGGGACTCGAGTCCATGTACCGCGCACTGCTCGCTGACCACCGCGGTGGAGTCATCCGCGGGCCCCATCTTGACGGTTCCCACCGGGTGGTACGCGCTGTCCAGGCTGGTCTTGACGTACTGGCGCACCATGTCGTCGTTGTCGATCATCGAGTCGCGCAGTACGACGAAGCCCTGGCCCAGGCTGCGGATGCCGGGGTGGTTCGCCAGACGCCAGGCGGTCCGCACACCGTCGACGAGGATGTCCAGTTCCTGCTCCGCGTCCAGGAAATTCAGCTCGATTTCCGGCGGGGCCGCGGGATCCGCGGATGAGATCACCAGTCGCCCGCGAGATTGCGGTCGCTGCGACACGAGCATGACCCCGAGGATCGCGTCAGTCCCGGACAGCATCTGCAGCTCGGGGAAATTATCGAGGTCGAAGTAGTTGACCATGTAGTACTGCAGGTCGTTGGTCTCGACCGCGGTCGTCCTGAGGATCTCCTGCAGGAACGCCTGCGTCGGGTCGTAGGACCCGGGCTGCGGCACCAGGAAGGCGCCGGTGCGCTGATGGTCGATGAGGTTCTGGCCGACGCCGGGCAGGTCTGCGAGGCAGTCGATGCCCTGCCGGCGCAGGTCCCCGCTCGGACCGATGCCGGACCGCATCAAGATCATCGGGGAGGCGACGGCGCCAGCGGCCAGGATGATGCGCCGGGCCTCGATCTGCTCGCAGGCGCCGCCGTTGCGCGAGGCGAGCACGCCGATCGCCTTGGAATCCTCGAAAACTACCCGGTCCACCGTGGTATGAACCAGGATTTCCAGGTTCTCACGGTCCCTGATCGGGTCCAGGTACGCATGCGCCGTGGTGACCCGGTAATCGGTGTCCCGCCGGTTGGAGGGGATCGGGCCGACGCCGGTCGACTCCGGGTGATTGTGGTCCTTCACCTCGGGGTAGCCGGCTTCGAGGCATGCTTCGACAAAGGCGATCTGGCCCGGTGCGAGCTCAGACTCGTGCCAGCGCCGAATCGGGAACGGGCCGCCCTGGCCGTGATACTCCCCGCCGAAGTCCAGGTCGTCCTCTAGACGCCGGAAGTAGGGCAGTACCTCGTTCCAGGCCCAAGCCGGGTTGCCGGCCTCAGCCCACTCGTCATAGTCGGCGGGCGCGCCGCGCAGGCACACCGTCGCGCCGACGGCGGATGACCCGCCGGTCACCTTTCCGCGCGGGTAACGGATTTTACGCCCGTCACGGATGTTGGCCCGGAAGTCCCAGTCATGTTCTTGGAAGGACATCGTCCTGCCGTAACGGATGTCGGGGGGTGTGTCCTCCCGCGTCAGGTAATCCGGACCAGCCTCGATGAGGAGTACCCGCCGGGACGCGTCCTCGCTCAAACGTGCGGCGAGCACCGCCCCAGTTGATCCGGCGCCTACGATAATGTCGTCGTATTGAGACGTCATTCGCGATCCTCACAGTGATGGCTTCAGTAGGAGCATGACGGCGTTCGGCGCCGCGTCTAAAGGTGCGTAACGCACCATCTGACGTCCATTTTCATATTCCCTATAGGAAGCGGCTACTCGGGTATTGCCCACCGCTACGGTTGGGGTCCGGGTGTTAAAGCGGGATGGAGTCAACGGTCCCACGTACGGAACTCTCGGTAAGAGCAAGCCATAAGTAGGCCGCTCGCAATCTTTGCCATAGCGTATTGCAGGGACGCCGCGCGGTGGATCGGTCCGCCGCCGTCGAGTTCAAGCCGGACACTCTGACGACCTCATGGTCGGCCCCTGATCACCAGCGAAAGGTGAGAATCCGATGAGCTACACGGCGTTCGACGAGTCTAAGGTCATCAATAGCCCGGTGGGCTGGGTGGCCGATCACATTAAGGACTACGTCGAGACCGACGGCAGGCAGGGACACTCCCGCGCCGACCTCAACGCCGAGACGCTTCTGTTGACGGTCCAGGGCCGCAAGTCCGGCAACTGGCACCGAACGGGCCTGGCCTACCAGCCCGACGGCGAGAATTACGTGGTGGGCGCATCTAACGGCGGCGCCGCGCAGGACCCCACGTGGTACCTGAACCTCAGCAAGAACCCGGAGGTGCACGTCCAGGTCGGCCCCGATAAGTTCACCGCACGCGCCAGCGTTGCCCGGGGCGAGGAGCGGGCCCGGCTGTGGAGCAAACTGGTCAAGTCCTCCGCGGACTACGAGACGTTCCAGGCCGCTACCGACCGGGAAATCCCGGTGGTCGTACTCGAACCAGTCAGGTAATCGGTGTCCTCGCATCTCGCACGCAGCTCTTTTCATGAATTTGGGAAGCCGCTGCTTTTTAGGCGTGCCGAGACAGAAATTAGAACTCTCCGGGATATCCAGGCCCGGCCAGGCTCCCCCGCGCTCCCGCCGCCGGGCAAAGCGGCCATCCAGGAATTCGGATTATCGTGGATACCTGCCTACCCTATGAGGGTAGTAACGATCCACGATCACGGCAGGGCCCCGGCAGGAGCCAGCGCGAACGAGACAGCCGGGGCACGCGGGGGCCATGGGGACAGGCGGGGCCGGAGCTGCTCCAGCCTCCGCTCCGCTCCGCTGAATACCCGGAGAACTCTAATAACGATTAATTCGAGGCCGCCCAAGCCAGGCCATCGTCTTGGGTAGCAGATGCCCCCAGGTCCGATCCGGCGCCCGGTCACCACCAACATGCTCGGCTGCTTGCAGGCGTATGACCATGGCATGCGGTATGCCCAACGGGGCGGGTACCGGCCTGAACCTTGGTGACCACATGCACTACGAGTTCAAGCTGGTTAGTCCGCCGCAGCCGATCCTGCCATCGCCTCATGGCGTTCGCCCCACAGCCCCACCGGCCGCCGCGGCGACGCGGCGGCCGGTGGGGCTGTGGTAGGAGGGCGGTCCGACTTCTCTAGCGACAAGGCTTACATCGGAAGCGCGGCCGGCTCCACTTCATCGTCGGCCTCGCTCTTTTGAGCCGTCCCGGCGGCCGGGGTCTCGTCGCGTTGACGCAGCCCGAACCAGATGAGGACCATGCTGGCCAGAGTCACCGCCACGTCCACGCTCAGGGCGAGACGGGTGCCGGCTAGTTGCGTCCTGCGCATCGCGACGATGGCGCTCAGGATGGGAATACCGATGGTGATGCCGACCTGCTGGCTCATCGTAGTCATGCCCGCCACTAGGCCCTGCTCCTCGTTGGGCAGGCCCGACGTCGCGGTGACCGTGTAGGCGACGATCGAGGTTACGTGCCCGAAGAAGCTGATGAACAAGACAGGGATCATAAACGCCAGCGAGATCCGGCCGGAGCTGAGAAACACCAGCGGAAGGATCGACAAGCCCTGTACGGACATGCCGAGGGCAAGAATTCTGCGGGTACCGAAGCGCCCGATCAGGCGCCCGGCGATCACCCCGGCTACCACGGCCGCTAGGCCCGGGACTCCGAGGATCACGCCAGCCGAGAGCGGGGAGAAGCCGAGGACCCGCTGAAGGTAGAGCGTCATCAGGAAGATCATGGCCGTCTCCATGCTGAAGACCACGACTCCCGCGTAGTTGCCCCACTTCACTGTGGGCCGCTTGAGGACGCGCGGCGGCGCGATTGGCGCGGACGAGCGCCGCTCGATCACCCAGAACGCGGCTAGCAGCAGCACGCCGATGACGGCCGCGATGACGTTCTTTTCGATGATCGCGTAAACCGCGGCCAGCAGGCCGATGGTAACCGTCACTGATCCCGGCAAGTCGAACTTAGGCCGCTCCCGAACCTTGCTCCCGGTGACAAGAGAGGGAGTCAGCAGGAGGATGACCACGGCGACGGGGACGTTGATGAAGAACGCGGCCCGCCAGCTCAGCAAGCCGACCAGGACCCCGCCGATCAGTGTGCCGACGGTAAAGCCGGCGGAGAGCAGCGCACCGTTGATCCCGAGGATGCGGGCACGGATCGGGCCGTCGCGGAACGTGCTGGTGAGCAGCGACAGAGCCGCGGGAGCCACTAGAGCGGTGGCGAGACCCTGAAGCGCTCGGGCGCTCAGCAGCAGCGCGGCGCTAGGGGCGAAGCCGCCGAGCAGCGAGGCGCCGATCAGCAGGAACATGCCGGCCATGAACTGCCGACGTCGGCCGAACAGGTCCGCCAACCGGCCGAACAGGAGGGTGAAGCCGGCTGCGGGCAGCGCGTACGCGGCGGCGACCCAGGGCAGTGAGGCCAGGCTCAACCCGACGCCCGCGCCGAGCCGCGGCAGCGCGACAGTCATTATCGAGAAGTCGACGGACAGCATGAACCCGGCGCCGAGTAGGACAAACAGCATCAATCGCTGTTTAGTAGTGATCTCTTGTGTCGGGGCTGACGGGACAGTCATGGAAGATTTCCCTCCCTTTTACTCATGAGCGTAGAGCCTCCACTGCTGGGTTGCGCTGTCGGCGGTTCGATTCCGGTCCGCCGACAGCGCAACCACATGTGCTAGCCGAGCCTCAGCCGAAGAACCGGACAAACTCGTCGATGACCGCCTGCGGTGCCTCGTCGACGAAGTAGTGGCCCGCGTCGTCCAGCACGACGACCCGGACGTCGGTCGCCTGGTTGGGCAGCGTCGCCTGCATCTGCTTGGCGAACATGCCATCGGCGAGGCCGGAAACCATCCCGAGCACCGGCGCTTCCAGCCTACCGTAGGTCTCGAGGTCGGCGATATCCTGGCCGAATCCCTGGTACCAGCCGTTGGCTCCGCGGATCGCGTCCGCCGAGTCGTAGGCGTGCGCGAACACCGACCGGTCCAGCGGCGTCAGCGCGGTCTTGTCCGTCAGGAAATTGTCGAAGATCCAGTTGATGAGGATCTCGGCGCGCCCGGCCAGCAGCTGCTCGGGCAGGCCGGGCACCTGGTTGAAGGCGAACCACCACGGGAAGAATGGCAGGCCGGGCGCCGGAATGATCGGGATCTGGTAGATCGACGGGTCGGGGTGGAGGATGTCAAGCATCGCCACCTTGCGTACGGCCTCCGGGTGGTTGGCCGCGAAGCTGAAGGCGACTTGTGAACCGACGTCGTGGCCCGCGATGTCCACTTGGTCGTGGCCAAGCGCGCGGACGAGGCCGTGAATGATGCCGGCCATCGACTTCTTGTCGTACCCGTCGGCGGGTTTGTCCGAGTCGCCCATGCCGGGGAGGTCCACCGCGATGACCCGGTAGCCGGCCGTGGCCAGCGCGGGCATCACCTTGCGGAACTCCCACCAGGTCTGCGGCCAGCCGGGCAGCAGGACCAGCGGCCGTCCCGTCTCGTTGGCGACGTAGTGGATGCTGAGGCCGTTCACGGTGACGTGGCTGCTCTCGAAGTTGCCTTCCAGCGAGTGCGCGAGTTCGGCATCGGTCTGGGTATTCGTGCTCACTTCTTCCATTCCTTCTCTCGGTGGCCAGAGTCTGCCTGTAAATGAGTGATCGCACATGCTGTCTTTGACACGCGTGGCGATGGTGAAGATGGACGGACGGGGCGGACGTAACTTCTTCCACCGTGCTCTCCGATGGCGTCGCGCACACCGTCCGCACTTCCGGGAGTCGTGGATGCGGTCGTTTACCGACTCCCTTGAAGTTCGCTGGGTTCCCGGGTCAGGGAGTCAGCAGTAGCTTGCCGGTCGAGCGGCGCTGCTGAAGGTCCGCGTGCGCGTTGGCCGCATCCGCTAGCGGGTACGTCCGCCCGATCGGGACCTTCACGTTGCCTGAGCTCACCCAGGAGAGAACTTCCTTGCCGCGGGTGGCGAACTCCTCCGAGGTGGCGATGAAGTCCGGGATGCTGGGCACGGTCATCTTGATCGAGCCCGGCCAGCCCACAGTCATGTCCATGGGCGGGACCACGCCGCTGGGCTGCCCGTAGAGGACGAGCGTGCCCCGCGGCCGCAGGGACGCGAGACTTCCCTTGAAGGTGGCCTGGCCGACCCCATCGAAGACAACGTCGACGCCTCCGCCCCCGGTCAGCTTGCCGACCTCGGGAGCAAAGTCGACCTCGGTGTAGCGAATGACCTCCTGCGCGCCCGCCGCCCGCGCCGCCTCCTCCTTGGCCGCCGACGACACCGTCCCGATGACGCGCGCGCCCTGGAGTGTGAGCATCTGGGTGAGCAGCTGGCCGACACCGCCCGCCGCTGCGTGCACTAGGGCCGTCTCACCGGGACGCGTAGTGTAGCTCTCCTGGGTCAGGTAGTGGACCGTCAGGCCGTGCAGGAGCACCGCGGCCGCCTGCTCGGCGCTGACGCCGTCGGGCACAAGAAGGACACGTTCGGCGGGCGCCACGACCTTTTCGGCGTAAGAACCGGGGGATGCGTTCATCGTGACAACCAGGCTCCCGACGGCGATCCCGGTGACCTCGGAGCCGATGGCCGCGACGGTCCCCGCGCACTCGAGACCTGGCACATAGGGAACCTCGCGCGGATACAGACCGCTGCGTTCGTAGATGTCGTGGTAGTTGACGCCGATGGCGGCGACGTCGATGAGTACCTCATTGGAACCGGGGACCTCGGCGGCCCATTCGCCCAACGTCAACTCTTCGGGCTCACCCTGCCGACGTACGACGGCTGCGCGCATATCGATTTCTCCTCTGCATTCCTGGGTCTCTTAACGTAGAAGCTGGACACGATCGCCCACTACAACCTAGAAGTCGGGCACGATCGCCCACTACTTCCAAAATGCTTTCCCCTGAACCTGCGACAGTGCCATGATCGTTGACGCGTTCCGCCCTCGCCGCGCCCGCACCGTACCCATTTCAACGGGTAGCGGCCATTATCAACTGGGTACTGGCCGCGTCATAACCAGGATGATCCGTAAAAGACGTCCCATTTGTGCTAGTCCTGACACCCGGAGAATGTCCGCGACACCGCATACGCGGAAGGCGCGACATCGGATACGTCGGCAACGGTCCCCAGGTCATGGCTACGCTGCGGAATCTCGCCGTCAGCCTGCTCTATCTCGTCGGCGTCGCCGAGATCACCCGTACTCTCCAGGCCATCGGACGCGCCCGGACCCGCATGCTAAGCTACCTACCGCTATGAAGAGGGCATCACTAACAAATTTGCTGATGCCGTGGCCGGAGGTAGAGTGGTGAACTAGGGGCGTATCCATGGGCACATCTGTCACGGTGGCAAAACCTCTTTCAGGACGAGGAGAAGCAAATATGACCACTCACAAGATCGGGACTCGCGGCGAGTGGCTCGCGGCCCGGCTGAAATTGCTCGATGCCGAGAAGGAACTGACCCGGCGCGGCGACGAACTGGCGCGGCAACGACAGGAGCTGCCGTGGATTCCCGTTGAGAAGGAGTACCTCTTCGAGACCGAGGAGGGCACCGTGTCCCTCGCGGACCTCTTCGGCGGGCGCTCGCAACTGATCATCTACCACTTCATGTTCGGCCCGGACTTCGAGAGGGGGTGCCCGTCTTGCTCGGCGATTGCGGACGGTTTCAACGGCGTTGTCGTCCACCTTCGGAACCACGACGTCGCGTTCAGCGCGGTGTCGCGAGCCCCGCTCCCCCAGTTGCAGACGTACAAGGAGCAGATGGGCTGGAGCTTCCCGTGGGCGTCCTCGTACGGCAGCGACTTCAACTACGACTTCCACACGACGCATACCCCCGAAGAGTGGAACTCGGGCGATGTCGAGTACAACTTCCGCTCGATGGACTTTCGGATCCCGCCCGGCACGGAGTCCCCCTACGCCACTGGGCTCGCCAGGAGCGTAGGAACGGACTGGCCGACGTATCGACAGGAGGGGGCCGGCATGAGCTCGTTCGCGCTCGAAGACGGCATCGTCTACTACACCTACTCGGCGTACGAGCGTGGCCTGGACGCCCTATGGGGTATGTACCCGTGGCTCGACCGCGCGCCGCTCGGCCGTAACGAGACAAGCCTGTGGTTCCGCCGCCACGACGAATACTGAGACCGCTGACGCCCTTCCGGCCTAGTGGTCTGTTGGCGGGGGCGCACGAGCCGGTTGTACCTAGCCTGCAGCCGGCCCCGTCCTGGCCACCTGCTGCAGCGGCAATAAGCCAAGATCGGCGCGGGCCTCGGATGGCCCGCGCCGATCGTAATGTTAGAGGAAGTTCGTGTTGGGCTCCAGGCCGCAAAGCACGCGTCCGTAGAGCTCGGCATTGGTGTTCGGCTGCATGAGCCCGTGTAGGTTCATCGTCTGGACGTCCCGCTCGAGCCGCTGCATTGGCTTGCTGGAGTAGACGCCGGATGCGCCGCTGGCGCTGGTGTAGATGTCCACGGCCTCCTTGGCCCGCGCGCAGGTCGCGCCCATGTCCATGCGGGCGATGACGCGGTCCTCCAGCGTCCAGGGATCGCCGGTCAGGGCCTTGTCGTCCACGCGCTCGGCCGCGCGCTGCACGTGGAAGCCGGCTTCGTCGACCTTCGTCGTGGCCTCGGCGGCCTGGAGGTGGGTGACCGCCGCGTCGGCCTGATGCTCGTAGTTGGTGTAGCTGATCGTGTGGTCGGGCAGCTGCTCGAAGAAGGCCTCCCGCGCGGCCTGCGCGATGCCGTAAGGAACGGCGCTGGCCACCGCGCTCGCGCCCGGCAGGAACGGAGCCCCCCTCCACAGGGGGGAGTCGGCGTTGCGCTCGGAGGGGAACTGCCCCTGGGTGAGTACGGGGATCATGTTCAGGACCCGCTCTTGCGGGACGAAAAGGTTCTCCGCGACGGTCGTCACGCTGCCCGAGCCGCGGATACCCGAGGTGTACCAGTCGTCGATGATGGTCAGGTCCTCCGTCTTCACGGCGACCAGGCCCGGCAGGAACCCGCCGTCGTCGGTGGGCAGCAGGCAGGCGTGGGCCATCCACTGGCTCTGCTGAGCGGCGGTCATGAAATGCCACTTGCCGTTCAGGATCACGCCGCCCTCGGTCGGAGCAGCGATCCCGTTCGGACCGACACTGCCGCAGACCCGGGTGTCCGGGTCGGCGAAAATCTCGTCCTGCACATGGTCCGGGAACAGCCCGGCCAGCCAGCCACTGATGTTCCACACGGAGGCGATCCACCCGGTGGAGCCGTCGCCGCGTGACAGCGCGGTGATCACGTCGGTCACAGTGCCCATGTCCGACTCGTAGCCGCCGTAGCGCGTGGCTAGCCGCATCTTGTGCAGGCCCGCGTCAACCAGCGCCTTGAGCGTCTCCTCGTGCATGACCCGGTGCTCTTCCTGCCACTCGGCGTGGCTTCGGATCAGCGGGATCAAATCCGTCGCCCGGCCGACGAGCTCAGCCCGCGTCGGCGCCTCAATAGTCTTCATCAGTGCTCCTAGATGTCTTGGCGGGACAGCGAAAGTTGGCAGGACTCCCAGGCCATATCGCACAGCTCTTACCGCTGTTCTGGCAGCCTGGGATTGTCCGTCGTTACGATACTGACATGGGCATGTTCGCTCGGCTTCTCCCGAGGTGCTCTCTGCCGGTCCTGGGGCGGGTGATCACCGCTTGATTAGTGCCGGTGACATTGACCTCATCGTCATTTACGGCGATCGCATGAACGCTATTCATCACTCAGATGCGGGAAGCCAGTATACCCAGCGTAATTCCGCCGAGACGCTGATGCTGTAAATTGCAACCATTGATCAAGCCACTTGAACGGCATCAGCACATACGTAAATGAGCCTGAACCCGGCCCCTGTCCGGGCCGCCTATGACGAGCCGAAACCATTCTCGTCCGCGGCACTACGCCCGCGCCCGCCTTAAGGCATACGCGCTCATCCGCGAGGCCCTGGCCGCCCTCTGCGACCAGCTCAACCAGGCCCAGGGGATTCGTCAAAGTCGTTGATGTTCAGCCTGGGCTTGTTGAGAGGTGCCGATTGGCGGCCGCGCTTGGCTGGGCTGCCTGGCCCGGCGGGGGAGCAGGACTCCGGTCAGCGCGCAGGCCAGGGAAATCACCGCGATGGCAAGCCAGCCGTGCCTGAACGCGGCTAGTTCCCCGCTGCCGGTACGGGGCGTGCCGACCACGGCCACCAGAACGGCGACACCAACCGCGAGGCCTACCTGCCGGATCATGGTGACGGCACCGGACCCGGTGGCGAAACGCTGCGGGGGCAGGGAGGAGGCCGCGACGCCGAACAGGGTGGGTAGGGTCAGTCCAATGCCTACCCCGGTCAGCGCCATGCCGCCGAGCATCCCGCCGACGTAGTCCGGGTGCAGTCCCATGGCGATCGCCCACCATCCCAGCGCGGCGGCGAACACGACGGCGCCGGTGATGACCACGGGGCGGGGGCCGAAGCGGGGTATAAGTTTTCCCGCGACGATCGACCAAACCGGCACGAGGGCGGGACCTGGCATGATGGACAGACCAGACCGCAGCGCCGACCAGTGCCATACGTCTTGCATCCAGAGCACGCTGGACAGCACGAAGGCGGCCAGTGCCCCGGAGATGAGCATGGTTGACAGGCTGGCCACGGCGAAATTACGGCTGCGCAGCAGGCCGATGTCCAGCATCGGGCTTGGGTGCCGCGACGAACGCCGGACGAACACCGCTGTCGCTACCGTGGCCGCGACCAGCAGGCCGACTACCCGGCCCGATGACCAGCCCCAACTCCCGCCCTGCACGATCGCGAGCGTGAGCGCGGCGATGCCGACGATGAGCAGCCCGGCCCCGAGGGCGTCCGGCGCCGGCTCTTGCTTGCCCTGAAAACCTGGCAGCAGCCACCAGCCGAGCGCGAGCGTGATAATCCCGATGGGCAGGTTGATGAGGAACACCCAGCGCCAGGAGATCGTGACCAGCGGACCCGCGATCACAGGAGCGATCGCCACCGCGACGCTGCCCGCGGTCGCCCAGATGCGGACCGCGCCGACCCGCCGCTGCGGCGGATATGCCGCCAGCACCAGGCCGAGGGACGTCGGCATCAGCATCGCCGCACCGATCGCCTGGATCACCCGGAAGCCGATCAGCATCGGGACGCTGGTCGACAGGGCGCACGCGGCCGAGGCCACCAGGAAAACGGCCACGCCGAGCAGGAAACCGCCCTTGAGGCTGGTGCGGTCCGCGACCCGGCCGGCCAGCATGAGCAGCGCGGCGAACACGATCGCGTAGGAGTTCAGGATCCAGCTCAGTTCGCTGACGCTGGTGGCATGCAGACCGGAGGCGATCGACGGCAACGCGATGTTGACCACGAACAGGTCAAGGCTGGACAGGACCACTCCGAGCGAGACGATCGCCAGGACCCAGCCAGGTTTCCGCGCCACGCGTGCGGCAGGCAACGCAGTTGTCACGGATTGCCTTTCTGTTGGTCCTCGACGACGTGGTGTTCATCGGCCGCCACCAGCATTGTGATCAACAGGATTGCTGAAGCAACTTTCCGCAGCTACTCCTGCATTGACTTGTAAGCGGCAGGAGATCCCGCGGGTCGACGGTGATCTCCTGCCGCTTTAGAGGTGGACGCCGTTTATTCCGCCTTATGGTGTCAGGCTGTGCCGCTGCGCTTCGGCTAGCGCCGGGATGTGCTCGATGCCTTGCCGGTCAGGTCGTCGGAGCGTCCGGCTTCGATGCGGGGCCACTGAGCGGTGGGACGTCCGTTGACCTGGGTCAACGCGTCCTCGACTGGCCACCCGGCGGGTGAGTCCTCCCATGACTCTTGACGTCCGAACACGGTGAGGTCCATGAGCGCGAAGTTGTTGTCCATGGCCTCTACGCCGCGGAAGGTCGTCCAGTAGGTTTCGAAGACGCGGTCGCCGTCCCGCACGTAGCACACGAGGTGGAACAAGCCGATCTGACGCCCGGCGAAGAGCGTGTCGAGGGAGTCCTGGGCTGAGTACCACGGCATATCCCAGTCCATGAAGTCGCGGTAGCGGACGCTCTCATCGTAGGGCCCCTGGCAGAGGACCGCGAAGGTAATGTCGCGAATATGCAGGTAGGACAGCTCCCTGACCTGGGTGGTGTCCCACGTGCAGCCTTCGCACTGCTCGGCCGCGGGCTGGCCGGGGGACCACATGAAGTAGTAGGCGATCAGCTGCCGGCGCCCTTCGAACGCCTCAAGCAAGGTCACCGGCCCGTCCGGCCCGGTCAGCGTGGTGCTGCCGTCGACCTCGACCATAGGCAGCCGCCGACGGGCCGCGGCGATCGCGTCACCTTCGCGGGTGTGCGCCTTCTCCCGGACCCGCAGCTTATCCAGTTTGGCCTGGAAGGCGGCCCGGTCGACCACCTCAGGCATCCCCGGCCCGCTGGCCTTCTCTGGCTGAGCGTTCATGATCGTCTCCGTTCATACGTGCATTGGCTCATAGGTGCATTGGCCGTAATCGGTTCTTATCAGCCTTTCAGTATCGCCACCGGCCGTGCTCGTGGAGTATTGCTACCCGGTTGACGTGCGGTATGCACACGCCGCACGTGTATTTTGCGCGGCGGGCGATGTTGACCACGAAAGGCCAAGGCTAAGAAACTGACCTCGAGCGAGACTATCGTCAGGCTAGAGCCGGTTTTCTGCACCTGATTGCTTGCGGTTACCACGGCAGGGATCCGTGGTCGTTGAAAAAGCCGCCGGTGGGACCCTCGTCGGGCAGGGCGGCCAGCTGCACGATGATGCCGGCGCCATCTTCTACGGTGCGGGTGCCGCGGTACTGGGTCATGTCGGTGGCGACGTAGCCCGGCGATGCCGCGTTGATCTTGATGTGCCGCAGCTCGGGATCGCGGCTGAAGGCGGCGGCGTACTGTACGGTCAGCATGTTGAGCGCGGCCTTGGACGTGGAGTACGCGAGCTGGGACTCCGGATCGGGGTCGACGTCGGGGTTGCCTGCGGTCAGCGCGAGCGATGCGGCGGTGCTCGACACGTTGACGATGCGCGGCGCGGCCGACCGGCGCAGCAGCGGCAAGAACGCGTGGATGACGTTGGCCACGCCGATGAGATTGACGTCGATGACCTGGCGCAGCAGCGAGCCGTCGGTGTAGGCCGCTGACGCGGCGACCCAGACTCCCGCGTTGTTCACCAAGACGTCGAGACGACCATAGGACGCCTCGATCTCGGCGGCCGCCGCGCGCACGGTGCCGGCGTCGGTGACGTCTAGCCGCACCGGCCGCGCCGCGGAGCCCGCGGCGGCTAGCCCGGCCGCCGTGCTGGCGTTGTCGGGATCCCGGCTCGCGAGCACGACGATCATGCCGCGGTCGGCGAGCTGCCGGGCGGTCTCCTGGCCTAGCCCTCTGTTCGCGCCGGTCACCAGCGCGACCGCCGCGCCGCTGTGGCCCGTCGAGCGACTGTCGTCGTACCGAAGCGTCGTCATTGGTGATCCCTTAGTGATCGCTGACCACTAGCAGGTCCAGATTGGACATGAAGGCGGCCGCGTACACAGTCGCGTACATAGCCCCCAGCCGGGGCCGGCGCGACTCGTTTGACGGCCGGGATGACATCTTCCCGGGCTAACCGGCGTGTGTCCGCGTCTTCAGCTGCGGGAAGAAGCGTTTCACGAAGACACTCCAGGCGCGTTCGCCGAGGATTGTCCGTTGCGGCGGCAGTATGCGTACCGGGACGCCAATTTTGTAGCGGATGTGCGGATTGGGTGCGCTGATGGCCTTTTCGATAACCTGGGCGACCTTAGCCGCGCGTATAGCGGTCCGGCCCCGGCCTCGGGGGTGCTCTACTTCCCGGTAGGCGCCGTGCCATTCCACGAAGTATTTCCAGAAGTCGCTGTACCGGTCGTTATCCGCACCCGGCGCCAGCTTCAGCTCGCTAACAGTCGTGGGCACGAAACCGCCGAGGATCGGCGAGGGCTGGATGACTACTACCTTGATCCCGTCCCCTGCGACTTCCATTCTGAGCGAGTCGCTAATAGCTTCAAGCGCATGCTTGGTGGCCTGGTAGTACCCTCGGCCAGGGGTGCCGAACAGGCCGAAGATCGAGGACATCATCACGATCCGGCCCTCGCCCTGCGCCCGCATACCCGGCAGCACCAGTTGCGTCATCCTGGCGAGCCCGAAGACGTTCGTTTCAAATTGGCTCCTGACCTCATCGAGCGGGGTTTCCCCGATGAGCCCGTTGAGGCTGTAGGCGGCGTTGTTGATGAGCACGCCGACCGCGCCATGGTCGGCGGTGACCCGCTCTACCGCAGCGCGCATCGACGTCTCGTCGTTGACATCGACCTGCAGTGTGGTGATGCCTTCTTCGGCTAGGTCCTTGAGGCCTGCAAGGTTTCGTCCGGTCGCATACACGGGCCAGCCGGCCCGGTGCAGCCGCAATGCGGTGGCCCGGCCGGTCCCTGAGGAAAGATCGGTAAGTGAGGACACGCCGGTTATGAGGACGGCTTTGGATGGAGCCATGCGAATCTCCTCGACTAGCTATTGCCGGCTTTAGAAGCCGGCTCGGTGGGCACTTCCTGCTGGGAGATGCGGCTCATCGCCACCGAGGCGCCAAGCCCCAGGCTGTCCACCAGGCGCGTGATGAAATTGAACAGCGCTGCGCAGAAGACCCCCTCGAGCAGCTGTCCCTCCGTCCAGCCGGCGTCGAGTACGCGCTGCCACTCGCTGTCGGTGATCCGGTACGGGGCGGTGGTGACCTTGGTGAGCAGGCGCAGCAGCTCGTGGGTGCGCTCGTCTACCGGCAGTTCGTCCGGCGAGGTCGCAGCCTCGATCGCCTGCGCGAGTTCCTCGGTCCCCCCGAATACCTGAAGGAAGAAGCCGTGCGTACCCACGCAATACGGGCACTGGTTCACCCGCGAGGTCCACGCCGCGATCAGTTCCCTGGTCTCGCGGGGAAGATCCCCGTGGTTAAAGATGCCATCGTATCCGGCCACCACGGCTTTGAGCAGCTCCGGCTTAGAGGACATCAGCCTGAACATATCAGGAACGAAGGGCAGATTGGTTCCTGCCTTAACCTTCTCGTAGATTTCCGCGAGCTCCCCTGTCGCGTCACTTTCTTCTATCAGCGGAACCCGGACAGCTGCCGTCGCGAGCTGATCGTCCATTAGCAGGTCTCCCTTAATAGTGCACACAATGCGTAGGTAGAATAACTTGAGGGTGGCGATCCTTATGCCGCCACCGGCCGCCCAGCGTTCCTCCGGCGAAGGATCGGCAGGGCCTCGGCTTGAAAATCTACGCCGGAATCGAAGCCCTTGATCATTCCTTCCAGGACCAGCAATGAAAGTAGCGGGAAGACAAACTCTGGTGCCGGGTATAGCCCATATCGGCGCTGCAGGCCAAACAGCCGGCCGGCGAAGCGGGCCAGGCTGAAATCGCCTGACCGGACCCCGGTTGTTTCTGAGATCAGCTCGCCCAGCGCCGTGCGGAATCCGTCACGATCGCAGTCAGGAGCGATCTGGGCGGCGCAGTCGATGACTACCTGCGCGCACATCTCGCCATTCCCCAGGGCCATGTTGATAAAGAAATCCGCAAAGGACATGCGAACGTCTTCAGGAAGCCTGATCACAAAGCCTGCGTCCAGGATCACGAGCTCCACGTTCCGGTCGAAGTAGAGATTCCCCGGGTGCAGGTCGCAATGGACCAGGCCGTCCACGAAGAGCATTTCGTAAATTAGGGCGAGTACCTTACGGACCGCCGCGCTGCGGGTGCTCGCGTCGAGGTCGCCTGGCCCGAAACGGACGAGATCGTCCACGTAATCCATGACCACGATCTCGTCGGTACATAGCTCGGGTAGCGGCGCCGGGATCCGGATTCCGCCGGAATCGGCGACGTTCGCCCGCAGGGCCACCAGCGACTCGCGCTCGGCCGCGAAGTCGAGCTGCCGCAGGATCGCCCCGCCCACCTGGCTGGACATAACCTTCATCGGCATGGACCTGAACGGCGGCATGGCCCCGAGCGCGGCCATCGCCATGGATGTCAGTTCGAAGTCCTGGCGCATGATCCGGTCGATGCCCGGCCGCCGCACCTTGACCGCGACGCGCCTGCCGTCTCCGGTGACCGCCCGGTGTACCGTCGCGATGCTCCCGCAGGCGACGGGCGTCCATTCGAACTCGGTGAATGGCCATTCGCGATCGGAGTAGGCGAGCCGGACGGCCTTCTCGATCCGCGTGCGTGCCGGTGGCGGCGTCGAGTCGGTCAGCCGGGCGAGTGCCGCGCAGATATGTTCAGGCAGCAGGTCCTGCCGGGTGCTGAGCAGCTGGCCGATCTTGATATACGACGGTCCGAGAGCATTCAGCATGCTCACCAGCCGTTCGCCTGAATTGGTGGATGTGCTGCGCCGGAGCTTAGCCGCCACTGCGGTAGCGCCGAAGATCAGGCCGTAACCGGATACCAGCGTACCTACACGGCAGGCCCGGATGGCCAGACCGGGCAGCCGTGCCAGCCGGGAGCGCGTCATTGACATACAGGTAGTCGCCTCTCGTGTCCTTAGGTGATCTTCTGAACGGACATGGGCAGTCCGCCCCGCACACGCAGGGTGAGCATCGGCTCCGCGACCACCTCATAACCTGGCACCTTCTTCAGGCGCAGATCTCTGGCCACCGTCGCGAGCACAATGGTGGCCTCCATCATCCCCAGGCTGTTGCCGACGCAGAAGCGCGGGCCCGCGCCGAATGGGATGTATGCGTAACGATCGCGGCCGGCGTGCCTGGCCGGTTCGAACCGCTCCGGGTCGAAGCGCTCCGGATCCGGCCACAGCCCCGGATGCCGGTGCAGCAGGTAGGGACTGATCAGGACGTCGGAGCCGGCCGGCACGTGGTAGCCGTCGATCTCGTCGTCCGCCTTCGCGATCCTCGGCAGCAGCCACACCGGCGGGTACAGGCGCATGGTCTCCTGCAGGACCATGGTGGTGAACTTGAGCCCGTGCAGGGCCTCGGCGTCCAGCGGTCCTTGGCCGAACACCTCCGACGCCTCGGCGTGGACCCGATCCCAGGCCTCGGGATGCTGGTCGAGCAGGTAGAAAGCCCAGCTCATCGTGGACGCCGTGGTCTCGTGCCCGGCGAGCAGCATGGTGACGAGCTCGTCGCGCATCCTGGTCCGGCCGACCTGCGGGTCTGCTTCCTTGCGCACCGAGTCGACCAGCCGGGAGATAAGATCGTCGCCGGCTGGGTGGGCGCCGCTTTCTGCGGCGAGCTGGTCGACGATGGCCTGCAGGTCCCTGCGGGCGCGCCTGAAGCGCAACTGCTTGGGTAGCGGAATCCACATCGGTACCGCGCCCAGCGACATCACCTCGAACATCGCCTGGTCCTGAACGACCTCGAATGAGTGCCCGATCGACTCGAACTCGCCGAGGTCGGTGTCGATCAGGGTGTGGCCGAGCACGCCGAGCGCGAGCCCGGTCATCTCAGCGCGGATGTCCACCGGTTCCCGGCCGGCATGGTCCCGCAGCCGCGCCACCAGCTTCTCGGCTTCGTCCGCCATGACCGCGGCCTGCCGGGCGATCCGCTTCGGCTGGAACACGGGCTGGACCGTCTTACGCTGCTTGCGCCACAGCTCACCCTCGCTGGTGAGCAGGCCGTCCCCGATGACACGCCGTGCGTGTACCTGGCCGATGCCCTTCTGATAGTTGGCCGCATTGTCGGCTAGGACGTGCTTGGCGTAGTCAGGGCGGTTGAACACGTGCAGGGTCTTGGGGCCGAGCGGCAACCTGACGGCATCCCCGTACCGGGTGGCGCCGTACTCCATCACCTCCAGCCTGTTGCGCACCATGCGCAGCAGCAGCCCGAGCGTGGCCGCCCGCGGCGGCCCCGGCATCGGGCGCCGGGCCGGCGCGGAGGTACTGATTGTGGTGCTCATGTGTTCGTTCCTTGCAGCGACGTGAGGCTACTGGCGATCCGTTGCCGCCAGAGTTCGAAGGCGGGCACCTCTGCGTTGTCGGACAACTGCAGCAGGCTGTCGTTACAGATGAGGGCGGCGTGTGCTGGGGCGGCGCCGCACAGCACCCTGCTGGCCAATTCGGTATGCGGGGTCACCAGCCCGGCCCGCACCCGGGCCGTGGCGGCGAAGGCGCTCGCCTGGGCGATCTGCGGGCGATAGGCCTCGCCCCGGTGCAGGAAGGCCCGCAGTTCGGTCTCGTCCGCTGCGCCGGCGTAGGTGGCCGCCAGGCTGGCGCCGGCGTAGAGGTCGGGTCGGCGTGCCGCGGGGAAGGCGTCGAGGGTGTCGGCCACCAGGTCCGGGTCTGACCCGCAGACGAACCACGTGGCACGCCCGATGCCCTGGTCGATTGCCTGGTCCGCATACCAGGCCGGACCTTCCGGCGGCCACGGGAAGCTCGGCTCCTGGTACTGCTGGCGGACGTATTTCTCGGTGTGGAAATAAGCCTGGTGAAAACCGTAGCCATCGAGCGCTAGCCAGCGGAAGACCGGGTCGGTCAGTCCGGCGGTGGCCTTCGCCCAGCGGAACTTCGGCAGCCGGGCCATCGCCCAGCCGACTCCGACGTAGATCATGTAGACGTGCTCGGTCCCTCGTCCTTGCAGGAAACGCTCGATCCACTGGCCGCCGAACGGGAGTCCGTCGCGCATCCCGAATCCCATCCCGGCGCCTTCGTAGGCAAAGCCGCGGAATTGCGCCGGCAGCTGGTCAAGCCCGTCTTCCGCCTCGGTTACAGAACGCGCTTCGGCCGCTAGTGCGTAACCGGCGAGGAACTTCTCTCCCACGCTCTCGAGCAATTCTCGCGACGCCGGGCTCTTTTCGTGGAAACCGCGCGTCGCGAGCTTCGTTTCACTGGTGTTGGGCGTCAGCACACGGCGCCTGAGCGCCCGCCATGTCATTGCCATCGCCTCATCCTCCTAAGCCGGTCCTATTTGCTCGCAGATCCTGCGCCGCCATTTATTTAAGTCGGCTCGCGATGGTCCGCATACTCCAGCACGTGCTCTTCCGATCATCGGCGATATGCTGGTCTTGCTGCCTCTTGACCGTTGCTGGCTCGGCGTCCGCGGTGAAACCTGGCCACGCGGCACGGGCGGCCCCGGAAACCCGGGACCGCCCGTGCCAGGTGCAGCTGACGGCCGTTCGTCAGGAGCCGACCTTGACCGGCTCCAGAGCCAGGCCAGCGGAGGTCGTGCTCTCGACCGGCGCCTCACCCCGGGCGCGGTACTTCTTGTACCAATGCACGGCCCACCAGCCCCCGCCGCGGACGGCGCAGGTGATCGCGGTGGCGAAGAACAGCGTGTAGACGATGTTCGCCTGCATCAAGATCGCGTAAAAGAAGGCCACCGCGGAGCCGAATATGAACTGCGGCCTGGACTTGCTCGGGGTCGTGCCTGGGTCGGTGATCATGTAGTTGGTGAACAGGAGGAAGGCCACCCCGGTCATCACGCCGAGGGCCGAGAAGAGCGAGACTCCCCAGAGCCAGTGCCGGACGAAGGCCTGGATCGCGAACCCGCCCATCCAGCCCACGATCAGCGCCACGCGCTTGGTGAGCACGGCGTTGAGCACCGTCCCTGAGGTCAACAGGATGATCGGGACCATGATCTTGAAGAACTCGTTCGCGTTCTCGGTGAACATGTACGGCTGCGCGATGGCGACCCAGCGGCTGAAGAGGACCAGGACCGCGACGATGCCGAGGTTGGACGGGTTCATGTAGTGGCGCATTCGGCCGCCGATCGGCGACTGCAAGATGTACTTGCCGCTGACTCCCACCATGACACCGAAGATGACCGGACGGATCTGGTCGTTGGTGTAGAGGAGCATGTTGACGGCCAGCGCGGTGATGTGCGCGGGCAGCAGGAACTCATACAGTCCCCGCATCCCGTTCTCCACGAACTTGGGGCGGCGGTGCTGCGCCCAGGCCAGGACGGTCTCCAGCGAAAGCTCCGTCGTGTAGGCGGTGATGATCGCGAGGATCGGCAAGATCCATGCCTGCTCGAACCCGAGCAGGGTGTAGCCGAAGATCTGGAAGATGCTAATCGACAGCGCGAAGTTCCGTAGCGCCACATAGCGCGGATCGGGCTTGGCCTTGGTTTTCTCAGCGGGCGTCTGCTTCGCGACCGGCGTCTTCTCCGGAGCCGGCGGCGTCGGCTCCATGCCGCCCGTCTGCGGCTCCGGGTCGGCCGCCTGGCCCTGGGCCGGGATGATGGTGGTCATGACCCGGACACCTCCTTTACGGTATTGGTCAGCATCAGGTTGTGCGTGCCCGGGGCGAGCTGCACGGTCTGCTGGTGCGTTGCGCCCGCAGTGTCCTTCCACTGGATGGTCGCGCTGACGGGGCCCGAGTAGGAGCTGAGCCCGAACCGCACCTGGAAGCTGCGGTAGCCGTCGTGGCCGCTGCCCCCGTCAAGCTGACTGATCTGCTCGTGTCCCGGCGTGTGGATGGTCACGGTGGTGCCGTAGGCGGGCGCGCCGATGGCGGCCAGGGGTGACTTGGCCGCGCCGGAGGGGGACGGCCGGTACAGGTTGAGCGTCAGGCTCTGGCCGACAGCCGGCGCCACGTTCGCGTAGAAAACCGGCGCTGCCCACTGCCTGGCCACGGCGAAGTCAAGGCGCCCGTCGCCGGTGGTGTCGGCCATCGCGATGCCGCGAGTGGGGATGGGCACGGCCAGGCCCAGCTGCTTAGTGATGTTGACGTATGTGCCGCCGGAGTTCTTGGCGTAGAACGCCAGCACGTTGGAACCGGATACATCGTCTCCGGGCTGCATGAGCGGCCAGTTGGCCGGACTGCTGAGCAGGTCGTCGTTCATCATGGCCATTTCCTGCAGCCACGGCCAGCGGTTGATGGTGCCCTTGATGAATCCATCGGCCTGTACGACATCGAGGTTGCCGTCGTTGAGGAAGTCACCCATCTTCACGTCCCACGACCAGCCGGTCCAGGCCAACCCCAGCTGCTGGGCGTCCTGGCTGAACGGCGCGTCGCCGGCGCTCAGATCCTTGGCCATCTGCGCGTTGCTTGACGCATTGTTGATGTAGGTGAGGTTGCTCTCCTGCAAGCCCCACGCCTGGGTGATGTCGCTGACCATGAAGTCGAACTTCCCGTTGTCCGACATGTCCCCGAAGTCCACGCCCATGCCCTTGAACGAGCCCTTGCCTATGACGAAGGACTTCGGCGTGGTGGGGCCTCGGCTATTTTCCACCTCGACGAACTTCAGGCTGGTGGCGGTGGATTCGTTGTACAGCAGATGGCCGTGACCGAAGTCGTCACCGATATAGAGGCTTGGCTTGCCGTTCCCGGTCAGGTCCGCCGTACCCAGGGCCAGTGTCCACCCCGTGGTGTCGCGGAACGGTATGACGCCCGGATCTTCGGTGTAGCTGGCGCTGGGATGGTTGCCGGTGCTCGCGCCGGTCCAGCGCAGTATGTGTACCCCGCCGCCGTTGGTCGCGTCGGACAGTGAGTTCGGCATCACCACGTTGTTCGCCCCGTGGGTATCCAGGACGCCCGAGTCGGGGAAGTAATTCCCGACGATGATGTCCGGGTGTCCGGTGCCGTTCAGGTCGGCCACCGCGACGGCGTCGGTGTTCCACAGCGGGCCGTTGTAGTGGCCGGCGGAATCCACCCCGGCCAGCAGTTCCTGGGGCTGGTACGCGCTCGCCGACAGGGTCTTGGCCCCCGGCTTGAGCAGGTACAGGATCGGGGAGCGGCCCCAGTAGAAGACCAGTAGGTCCATCAGCCCGCTGCCGGTGAAGTCACCGGCCATGCAGCCGGTCGGCGCCATCGTGCTGTTCATTGGCAGCGGCGCCGCGTTCAGCACGAAGGGGGTAAATCGGTCTTGCTGCGGGGCGGTCGGGGTGTATGTCACGATCACGTCATTGGTGCGCGTGTCGACCATGCACATTCCGTCCGAGCGACCGTGCCCCGTCAGGTCATTGATGGCCACGGACGCGCCAACCGCGGAGATCCACGACCTGATCCGCTGATAGCCGGGGTTGACTTGCCGGACGTCGTTCATCTTCTGCGTGTCGTAGCCGGGCGGCATGGCAATCGGCAACTGCTTGAACGAGTACTGTGCAGCAGTCTGCGTTGCCCCGCTGGCGCCCGCCGGGTTGCCCGCCACAACATAGGCGACTAGCAGAGCGGCGATGGCCAGCAGGGCCGGGGCAAGCACGCGTAGTCTAGAGCGCAACTCTGTCAACCTTCTCTGAGATTTACTTGGGCACTAAGAAACAAGATCCACGTACAGGCAAAGAGGGCGCTACTTTGGCGTTGCGGCTGACCGCCAGACCCGCCCAGAAACCAGGATCGGCAAACGAGAAGTAATCGGAGGCATTTCTAACCTGGGATGACCGCACGCAGCGAGTGGCCGCACCGTGCGCTGTGCCTGAATGCTGTGCCTTAACCCCAGGCATTAGCTTTCGGGAAGGAGCCGTTGGATGTCTGTATCCCGCGCCGTGCTCATTACGGGCTGTTCCACCGGTATCGGCCGGGCCACCGCTCTTCGGCTGCACCGGGCCGGCCTGCCGGTCTATGCCACTGCGCGGCGCCCGGAGACGCTGGACGCACTGGCCGCGGAGGGAATCACGACACTCGCCCTGGACGTCACCGACGAGGAGTCGATGGACATCGCGGTCAAGCGGGTCGCCGACGACCACGGCGCGGTTGGCATCCTGGTCAACAACGCGGGCAGCGGCGTCTACGGTTCGGTGGAGGACGTGCCGCTGGATCGGGCGCGGGCCTCGTTCGAGACGAACGTCTTCGGCATGCTGCGTCTCTCCCAGCTCGCGCTCCCGGGCATGCGGGCCCAGGGCTACGGGCGCATCGTGAACGTCTCCTCGATCCTCGGGCGCTTCTCGCCGCCCGGCGGGGGCCTGTACCACGCGACCAAGCACGCCGTCGAGGCCTACAGCGACGCGCTGCGCCTGGAGGTAGCCGACTTCGGTGTCCGGGTCTCGGTGATCCAGGCGGCCACGGTGCGCACCGAGTTCCTCGCCACTACGCTGAATCAGTTCGCCGGCCCGCCCGGAACGCCCTACGCGGACTTCTATGCGGATCTGGCCACCTGGGCCATAGAGGTGGCGCAGGGGCACACCACGGCCGGACGGCTCGCGGTTCCGCCGGAGAAGGTCGCCGCCGCCATCGAGCGTGCCGTCATGGCCCCCCGGCCGCGATCGCACTACGTCGTCGGCATGCTCGGCCGGGGCGCGCTGATGATGCGCCGTTGTCTGCCTGACACGATGTTTGACAGGTTCGTGCGCAGCCAGTTCCCAACACCCTGACCCCTGCCGAGCCTGACACAAGCGCCACACCGCCGCCTAAGCCGGCGGTGTGGCGTTTTCGTTTCCGGTTCGTGATCGTGGCGGACGCCGGACTAGGCGGGCCAACGGTGGAAAGAGTGCTCGGCTACGGTCTCCGGTTGCGGGACGCCCAGCAGTAGCCATCCGGCCCTGGGCAGGTGCTTCAGGTACTGCCTCAGATCCCCATGCTTGACATCGCGACGGCCTAGACATATCGTCCTTATAACGCCGTTATATAACATCGATATTTAACCGGAAAGGTTTCGTGATGACCCTCGTGCACTTCCCCCCGCCCCGCCCCGGCCGTTCGCTTGCCGGGCGCTCCCGCCTCGGCCTGGAGGAGACGGCCAGCGGCCCGCTGCCTGTCGACGGTCACCTGCCGGAGACCCTCGACGGTATGTTCGTCCGCATCGGCCCGCACGGTTCGTGGCGCCAGCCGTTCAGCGGTGACCCCTTGGTCACGGCTCTCCGGCTGCGGGCAGGCCGCTCCGAGTGGGCCAGGACGAGGTGGGTCCACACCGATCGGGTCAGCCGCGCTCTCGGCGAGCTGCCCGCACCCGGCCCTCGGCGGGGGCTGTCTGACAATGCCAACGCAGGTGTCCTGCGGCACGCCGGGCGCATCTTGGCCCTCGGTGACGGCGGCGTGCTGCCCTACGAGCTCAGCGCGGACCTGGGCACCAGGGCACGCCACGACTTCGACGGCACGCTGCCCCGCGGGTTTTCCGCGCACCCCGAGCGGGATCCCGTCACCGGCGAGCTGTACGCGGTGGCGTACAACCACGAGGCGCCGTACGCGCAGCACATCATCGTGGACACCGGCGGGCGAGTCCGCCGCGCCGAGCCGATCTCGCTGAAGCAACCCTCGATGATGCACGCGTACTCGCTCACCGAGCATTACGCGGTCCTGTACGACCTGCCCGTCGTCTTCAGCCCGGCCGCGGCCGCCGCGGGCGTGCGGGTCCCTTATGCCTGGGACGACACCCACGGTGCGCGGCTGGGCATCTTGCCCCGCGAAGGCGCGGACTGCGACGTGCGGTGGATCGAGATCGAGCCCAGCTACGTATTCCACGCGATGAACGCCTACGAAACCGACGCTGACCGCCTCGTGCTCGACGTGGTCCGCCACGGGCGTGCCTTCGACCGTGAGCAGGCGCCTGCTGGCGACAGGGCGCCCTCGCTGTGGCGATGGACCGTCGACCTGCGCGGGGAGACCGTGCGCGAAGAGCAGCTTGACGACCGCCCGCAGGAGTTTCCGGCCGTTGACGAGCGGTTCAAGGGCTGCCCGTACCGCTACGGCCTCACCACAGCGATGAACGCAGGGTCGGCTCCCTACGGCGGCCATTCGCTGCTGCGCCACAATCTGCCGGCCGGTACGACGGAGGTGCACGACTTCGGTCCCGGACATGAGGTAGGCGACCCCGTGTTCGTACCGCGCTCGCCCGAGGCGCCGGAGGGCGACGGCTGGGTGATGACGCTCGTCCGCGGCATCGACAGCAGCGTGGGCAAGCTCGTGGTCCTTGACACCGCCGACTTCTCCGCGGATCCCGTCGCCGAGGTCTGGCTTCCGTCGGCCGGCCCGCGCGGGTTCCACTCCAGCTGGCTCCCGATGGGCTGGGGGTGACGCCAACCCCGGCCCCGGCCGCGCCAGCCGCGACGGCGCTGGCCACGCCGCCCCCCGGCGCGGACCATGGCTGGTAAAATGTGTGCATCTTCAGCGTCCAGGGCTCTATGGTCAGTAAAATTAGAAAAGACTTGCTGTTTACCGGGCGCCCGTGTGGTGTTCTTCCGTACGCGAAAGACTCATGTAATACTTATGAGTGTTTTAGGCCGGATTGTCGTTGCGCTTTGCGCTGGCGGCTCGTCACCCGGGGGTAGCGTATGCGTAGCCGCGATTCGCAGACGGAGTGGCTAGCTGCCGGCAACCCTGAGGACAGTGCTGTCCGCGACCCGGGGTCCGTAGCGCCCGCCCCTGCCGCAACCGGCGAGGTTTCCGGTATCCGCGTCGCCCGGCTGACCCTATTGGCGGCTCTAAGCGGCTACATCGCGGTAGTGGCGATCGAAATGGTGACATCTCCCCCGCGGTCTCAGGGCCACTCCCTGGGGGTCGGCTTCCCGGCTTTGGCCGCCCTGTTCACCCTCCAGCTTTTCAATTCCTCGGCCGCTGCGGCGCGGTGGCCGGCCTGGCGCCGCTGGGGGATGCTGGCGGCGCAGGCGGCCGCCACCTACCTCCCGCTGATCGTGATCGGCGAGACCTGGATGGGGATCGCGGGGTTCCTGGCGGGGTCGGTCTTGCTGCTCGTGCCTGGCCGGGCCGCCGGTGTGCTGTATACGGGCGTGGTGGCGAGCATGGCCGGGTTGTCCGTGGCGTTCGGGCTGAGCGCCTACTCCGTCGTTTATGTGACGGTGTCCACCATCGCGGTGGGCCTGTTCGTGTTCGGCTTGTCCCGGTTGTCGCAGGTCATCAGTTATGTGCATGCTGCCCGTGATGAGCTTGCGCAGCTTGCCGTGGTCCGGGAGCGGGTGCGTTTCTCCCGGGACCTGCATGACCTGCTGGGCTACAGCCTGTCCGCCATCACGCTGAAGGCGGAGCTGGCCCGGCGGCTGGTGTCAGCCGACCCGGGGCGGTCCCGTGATGAGATCGCCGAGCTGATCGACATCGCCCGGCAGGCGCTGGCCGATGTGCGCACGGTCTCCAGCGGGTACCGGAACATCTCGCTGAACAAGGAGGCCGCCGCGGTGGCGTCCCTGCTGACCACGGTGGGCATCGACGCCCGGGTGGAGATATGCTGCGGGCCGCTGGATGAGCCGGTCGACACGGTGCTCGCCACGGTCGTGCGCGAGTCGGTCAACAACATGCTGCGGCATAGTGACGTCCGGGCCTGTTCCATCGAGGTACGCCAGGAGGGCGACGTCATCGTGCTGCGGATGCTCAACGACGGCGTCCGGGGTAACGCCGCCACCGGGCGGCCCGGTGGCGGCCTGGAGAACCTGGCCGCCCGGCTGGAGAACATCGGCGGGCGGCTGACCGTGACCACCCACGAGGACCAGTTCGACCTGCTTGCCGAAGCGCCCGCCACGCTGACCGACGCCCCGGCCACGCTACCCAGGGCCCCACCGCGCCCGCCGCGCCGGCCCGGTCACACTGCCCAAGGCGCCGGCCACGCCCGCAGGCACAGACATGGCTTAGAACTAGCGCGGATTGGTGTGGTCTGCGGGCTTCGGCGTGTCCTGAGACGGGACAGGCACAGATTCCGCGATTACCGGAGCGGTTCGGCTGCTCCTAAGCCTCGATCGCCGACTGCACCTGCGGAGCCACCACGATCCGCGAACGCCGCAACGAGTGGATCAAGGCCGGGATCTTCGCGGAACTGAACAAGATCGCCCGGGAGTCCTACGACCGCATGGCCGGCCTTGTCCTGGACGAACTCGCCGTTGACGGCTGCATCACCAAAGCTCCCGGCGGCGGGGAGTGCGCCGGCCCCAGCCCTTCCCCGACGCTGGACAAACTCGGCGACATCGGCCCGCTGCGCTGAACACCCTCAGGTCCGCCGCGTGCGCCGCCGTGGCGGGCCAGGGAAGCGCGGCCCCGCTGGCCTTGCTGCGCCACGTACTCGCCGGGCAAGGCTGGCTGCCGTCGCCCGGGTCACTCCGCTGCAGGCCGTGGCGGCGCCGCAGCCTGGCCGGAGATGACGGTCACCGGCTCGCCGGGCTGATCGTCGCCGAGCGCTTTGACACGCAAGGCCACCGCCGACGCGGCCACCGCCTCGGCGGTGGCCGCATCGCCAAGCGCGGCATGAGCGGCACCGAGCAGCGACAGCGCCTGCGCCTCGTACAGCGGTGCCTGCATCAGGTGGAAGGAATCTGAAGCCAGCTCGCTGAGCGTGCCGGCATGGCGGGCATCACCGCTGGCCAGGGCTAGTTCAGCCTGAGCGAGAAGCGCACGTGCCTGCGCCATTCGCTCGTCGGCGCTTTGCGCCAGATTGAAGGCGCGGCACAGCGCGTCCCCCGCCTCGGCGAACTGTTCCTTCCTGGTCAGCGCGACACCGGTCCCCAGCAGGGCGTATGCCTGGCCGATGTGATCGCCGATGCCGGAGGTAATCGACAGCGTGCGTTCGAACGCCTCGATCGCCGAGGCGAGCGAGCCGGTCTGCAGCCAGACCTCGCCCATCCGGTACAGCACTTGGGCTTCGATCCGCTCGCACCGCGTGACCTGGCACAGTTCCAGTGCCTCCGACAGCAGCTCGACCGCCTCGTCCGGCTGCTCGAGTTCCAGCTTGATCTGGGCCAGATGGTGCAACGTGCACGCGATCGCTATATTGTCTTTGACTTGCCGCAAGATGGCAAGCGCTTGCTCATACCGTGCGATGGCATCGCCGAACTTGCCGTTCATCCGGTCCAGGTAGGCGATGTGCCTGATGACGTGCGCAACGCCGTGGACGTCGCCGGCGTCGGTGAACAGCCGGGCCGCCGCAGTCAGCTCTTGACGGGCCTGATCGGACCGCTGCTGCACCATGTGCAGCGAGCCGATGGAATAGAGCATCGCGGCCTGGCCGCGGATGTCGTCTGCTTTCCTGGCGGCGTCCAGCGCGGTCTCGTGCGTCTCCTGCCAGTCGTCGAGGTATGCCCGCGCCTCGAACAGGGCGACCGCGCTGAAGGCGAGGCCCCAGCATAGGCCGGCCAGACCCGCCTGAGCGGCCTGGCGCACTCCCGAGACCAGCGTGGCGCGCTCGCGTTCATACCAGGCCAGGGGTTCGGCGACGAGCCGGTCGGTCAGCGGCCCGGGCAGCGGCACGCGCTTAGCGTCGCTCGGTATCCGGGCGTAGTCCCCGCCGTAATAGCGGGCCTGTGCCTCGTCAGCGAGGTAGAGCAAAGCGCCAAGCGCGTGCTCCAGGGCTTCCGTGCGTTCGGCCGCCGTCTCCTCCACGGCCAGGCGCTCCCGAGCAAACACCCGGATCAGGTCGTGCACGCGGTACTGCCTGTTCAGGCCGGATCCGCCGGTAATTTCGATCAGCTGGGCGCTGCCCAGGTCGTCGAGCAGGTCCTCGGTCCGGCTGAGCGGTGCGCCGATCAGCGCGGCCGCCAGCCAGCTCGAGTAGTTCAGCAGGTCAAGCAGCACGAGCCTGCGGAGCAGCCGCTGCGCGGCCTTGCCCACGCTCTCATAGCTGAGCGAGATGCTCGGCCGGACCCCCATGTCGCCGTGCCTGAGTTCGTCGAGGCGACGCGTCTCGTCGGCCAGGCGCCCGGCCAGCCGCTGGATCTGCCAGTGCGGCCACGCGGCCAGTCGCGCGCCAGCGATCCGCAGGGCGAGCGGAAGGTGGCCGCAGTGCTCGGCGACAGTCGCCGCGGCTTCGGGTTCGGCCTCTACCCGGTCCGCACCGACGATCCTGACCAGCAGCTCAAGCGACTTGTCGGCGTCGAAGACATCCACCTTGATGTGCGTGGGGTTGGCGAGCCCGGCGAGCCTGCTCCGGCTCGTGATCATCACGGCGGCCGTGCCATCACCGGGAATCAGCGGCGATACCTGGCTCTCGCTGGCCGCGTCGTCGAGCACCACCAGTGCTTTCCGGCCGGCCAGCATGTTCCGGTACAGCTCCGCCCGCGCGTCGAGGCCCTCGGGCACTTGCGCGCCGGGCAGGCCGAGCACCCGCAGGAATCGCTCGAGGACCTGCATCGGGCTGACCGGATGCTGCGCGGCCCCGTGCAGGTTGGCGAACAGCTGGCCGTCAGGGAAAGAGCCTGCGATCTCGTGCGCAGCGTGCACGGCGAGGCTGGTCTTCCCCGTCCCGCCTTTACCGGTGATCACCATGATGGGCGCGGCGCTATGGGCCGCGTCCCTGTTCTCGGCGGCCAGGTGCAGGCGGATCTTCTCGAGCTGTGCGGCCCGCCCGGTGAAATCCGCGATTGCGGCGGGAAGCAGGCTCGGTGTCAGGGGCGACACCTGACGCGGCGCGGTGACCTGCGATGGCAGTGCCAGAGCCGGGTCGCAGCTGCGGATGGCATAGTCCAGCTTCCGCAGATGCTCGCTGGGATCGATCCCTAGCTCTTCGTTCATGATGCGCTGGGCCTGCCGGTAAGCCTCCTGCGCTTCAGCCGCCCGGTCGCACCGGTGCAAGGCCAGCATGAGCTGGCCGCGCAGCCGTTCCCGTAGCGGGTACTCCTCTACCAGCTCGCTGAGTTCGCCGACCAGTTCGTGATGCCTGCCCAGCTCAAGCTCGAGCGAGAGACGCTCCTCGGTGGTGGCGAGGCGCTGCTCGTCGAGCCGGTGCGCCGCGGCGCGCAGCAGCTGGCTGTCGATGCCGTCGAGCGCGGGACCGCGCCAGAGCCGGAGCGCATCGCGGTATCTCGCCATCGCCACGTGTGGGTTCCCCGCTTCGCGTGCCAGGCGGCCCGCTCCGGCCAGTTCCGCGAACCGCTCTGCGTCGAGCCGTCCCCCGTCCACCGCGATCATGTATCCCTGCGCGTGCGTGTTGAGAACGGGCCGGTCGCTGACCTCGGCGAAGGAGCGGCGAAGGGAGGAGATGCTGATCTGGGCCTGAGCCCGGGCGGTGGGTGGCAGTTCCTCGCCGTAAATGGCCTCAAGCAGCCGGTCCAGGGCGACGACCCTGTTCGCGCTGAGCAGGAGTGTGGCCACGACGATCTGCTGCCTGCTGCCGCCTAGCTCAAGCCGCTTGGCGTCAACCACGACCTCAAGCGGCCCCAGGATCTTGAAATCCAAAAATGGCTCCGCGTTGGGGGTACGGCGGTCAGCGCTTCGCGTTACCGTCAGGTACCTCAGTGTCGCTCAAGGTGCATGTCGAGCATGAAACTCCCCGCACCACCGAAGCTGTCACAGTGAGATGCCGCATGTCAAGGTCGGGGCTGGCCAATCCCGAGCCCTGACGTGCTGCGCACCGACGCCGTACCGGAGGGGCATACGACCGAAACAAGATCACGAGTAGTGCGGCGGTAAACCTTCGAGCGTGTGCGGAGGGATGCGTTTGTCGGCTCAAGGATGGCCCTGTACGGGGCGGGCTCAGCCGATGATGCGCTCGCCGATCGGGCCGAGGATGAGCATGGGGAAGTAGATGAGGCCGCCGACGATCACGATCACGCCGAGCAGGAACGCGACAAACGTCGGCCCGGTGGTGTCAAGGGTGGCCCGGCTGCGCGCGTGGACGCGGGCCCCGGCGAGCGAGCCGGCGATGGCCAGGCCCAGCACGATCGGCGCGAAACGCCCGATGAGCATGGTCAGGCCGAGTGTCGTGTCGTACCAGGGCGTGTTGGCCGCCAGGCCGGCGAAGGCGGACCCATTGTTGTTCGCCACCGAGGCGAAGGCGTAGGTGACCTCGGTCAGGCCGTGCAGGCCGGGGTTGAGGATCGAGCCGGTACCGGCCGGGATCACCAGGGAAATGCTGCCGAGGATGAGGACCGTAACCGGGATCGTCAGCACGTACGCCAGCACGAGCTTCATCTGCGTGGCGCGGATCTTCTTCCCCAGGAATTCCGGCGTACGGCCGACCATCAGCCCGGCGACGAAGACGGCGAGCAGCGCGAGCACCAGGATCGAATAAAGCCCGCCGCCGTCCCCGTCTCCTTGCCCTCCATGTTCCCGCCGGGGTTCACGTTGCTCGCCACCTGGGACACTGACGTCGGCAGCAGGTGGTTGCCGTGCAGTTCGGCCTGCATCGAGATCACAGTGTGGCCGACGAAGACCATGGCCACGACCGCGATGATGGTGTATGCCTGCCGATGAGCCGGCCGAACATGAAGATGATGGCCACCGGCAGCACGATGACAAACAGCAGGTCGAACAGGTTCGTGAATCCGGTCGGGTTCTCAAACGGGTGGGCGCCGCCGACACCGTAGTAGCTGCCGCCGTTGGTGCCGAGCAGCTTGATGGCCTCCATCGAGGCGACCAGGCCACCGGGGATCTTCTGCGTCCCGCCCGCGAGCGTCGTGGCGGTGCGGAACCCGCTGAGGTTCTGCACCGCGCCCTGGCTCACCATCACCAGCGCGCCAATGATCGACAGCGGGACGAAGACGCGCACCAGGGACCTGGTGAAGTCCCGCCAGAAGTTGCCGACGGTGCGCGCCTTTTCGGCGATGCCGCGGACGACGGCCAGCGCCACCGCGAGCCCGACGCCGGCCGCGGTGAACTGCGCGACCACCAGCCCGACCGTGTCCGCAAGGTAGCTGGCTTGCGTTTCCCCCTCGTACGCCTGCCAGTTGGTGCCGGTGATGAAGCTGATAGCGGTGTTGAACGAAAGCAGGGGTGGCATTCCCGGGGCGTGCGTTGGGTTCCCTGGCAACACTCCTTGCAGCCGCAACTCACAGGGATCCAGTACGGAAGCCAGCCGGATCCGTTCGGCTGGGTACACAA
>OBLU010000192.1_pt1 | contig 58012 bp, 45 predicted proteins | sample 1518681 | NCBI WGS metagenome assembly OBLU01 (sample SAMEA3539304, study PRJEB22396) | soil metagenome | biome: tundra; feature: field; material: soil | place: USA | collected 2010-05 | depth 0.15 m | reverse complement strand
ACCGGTCGGACTGCGTGGCGCCGGTACAGCCGCCATCGCTTCGATGGTTGCGGGAGGGGCGAAGGTCACGTCACGACAACTCGTATCTGTGCCCTTGGTCGCTCCGACTCCGGTTCATTCGGCCCTAGCGCGGCGGTTGCGCCAGCCGAATGCTATCCGTCAATGGAACCTTGGAAGGCGGTCAGCGCAGAGAATGACGAGCCGGACCGGCGTCGTCACCTGCTGCGACCCACCCGGAAGGTGATGGTGCGGTCGTGAGGGTCTACCACACCAGCTCGAAGCGGCTCGAGCCAGAGACACCAGAGGAATTGTTCACACGCCTCATCGCGCGCATCGAGGCTGACAATGCACTCGACCGAGAGCGCCGTGCTGGAATCCACCGCTCGCATCCGGGGCAACGCGAGCTCCGTATGGAACGACCTGCCCCGACGGGGGATGACGAGCGACGGCTCTAGCCAGGGTCAGGGCGTACGAGCCCGCCCCACGACCAATGAGGCGTCGGTGCACCAGAGGGAACAGTGGAGTCGCGCGGTGAGTACCCGAGCACGTCGCGGACGGCCCACTCCATGTAGGCGCGAAGGCTCGCACGCAAGGCCGGGTCGTCGGGCAGGTGCGCGTCATCCGCGGCTCGCATGAAGCACGTGACGAAGCGGGCGCCCAGCTCTTCCTCGGCGCCTTGCCCCGCGTGGATTGCCAGCATCCCCGAATGCCCGCCGTAGGATTCCGAGTAACGCGGCGGACCTCCGAAGACTTCGGCCCAGTATCGGGCTAACCGTTCGACGTGATCGGGTTCACCGGGATGTGAGAACGGGTGATTGAGGACCGGATCCTCCAGGCACCGCTCATGATGCGCGGCCGCGAGGGCGAGAAATGCCTCATCGCCACCAGCGAATTGGTAGATCGATGGTCGGGACACACTGCGGAGTCTAGTCGTGCTTCGCATTGTTGGGCTCGGCCACCTGGTGCATGCCGCCAAGGTTGGCTGCCGTCTCGGCCCGGAGGATCACAATTGAGGCGCTTGCCTCGCCGTTCGGTCTGCGGCAACCCTAACCCGTGGGCGGAGCCATCGGCGACGGGGGCGGTGACCGATGAGTCCCGGCCGGTGCCGGCGTTGTACTTCCATATCGCCGGTGGTGATTGGCCGGCAGCGCAAACCTATCGAGGAGGCTGAATCGTGAACTGGACGCTCGAACTCGTGGTGGTGCCCGTGTCGGATTTCGACCGCGCCAAATCCTTCTACATGGAAAAGGTGGGCTTCGACCTCATCGTCGACCATCGCGCCGGCGAGGACTTTCGGGTGATCCAGTTGAACCCGCCCGGTTCGGCGTGTGCTATTGCGCTGACTGGCTCGGAGATGGCGCCCGGCTCGCTCAAGGGCCTGCACCTCTGCGTCTCCAACATCGACGCCGCCCGCGCGCAGCTCGTTGACCGCGGCGTGGACGTCAGCGAGGTGTTCCATTTCGGAGCGGAAGGACAGACGGCGGGACCTGATCCACAGCGTGCCGACTACAACTCCTTCGTGTCCTTCAGCGATCCGGACGGCAACTACTGGCTGGTCCAGGAGGTGAGCTCGCGCGCGTGATCGGTGCCAGGCCGGACCAGGAGTCCCCCTTTGCGACACTGAGCGAGCGCCAGCGTCGCGAGTTGCATGTGCACTGCTACCGAATGCTGGCCTCATTTGACGAGGCGGAGGACGCTGTGCAGGAGACGCTGCTGCGCGCTTGGCGCAGCCGCGAAACCATCGTCGACCGGTCGCTGCCCCGGGCATGGCTCTATCGCATTGCCACCAACGTGTGCCTCGACATGATCCGGCGCAACTCGCGACATGCGACTGCGGCGCGCTCCTCCGCCAAGGTTCCGTGGCTCCAGCCGTACCCCGACCGGCTGCTTGATGAGATCGCCCCGAGCGCGGAGGAGCCAGATGCGGTGGTCATCGCGAGAGAGACGATCGAGCTCGCGTTCCTCGCGGCGATGCAGGTGCTGCCGCCGCGGCAGCGCGCGGACGTTCGCCAACCGGATGCCGGCGGCCGCAAGCTATCTGCGCCGGCCCCACGACACCGCGTACCGCGCCCTGAAGCTCGACGTGTTACGTATCGATGCCGGCCGGATCGCCGAAATCACCACGTTCGGGTACGCGCAGTTCCCAGCATTCGGCTTGCCCATGCTTCTCGAGGTAGGGGATGGGTCGCTCTCCAAAGAGTAGGCGGCAGTCGCCGCCCAGTTGACGGACGACGAGATTGCCGCTCTGATCGTCGCCACCAATGCATGGAATGCCATCGGTGTCAGCACCCGGGCGTGGGTTGCGGGCTCGTATGAGCCGTAGTCCCGCAGCCGCGGCATCTGACCGACGAGGGAATCCCTACACCGGCTGGAAACGTACCAGGTATTCCGCTCCCGAACTCGACTGCGCCGACGACCAGATGGCGCCCGATCCGGTGATCGCGAGCGTCCCATCGGAGGCGAGGAGCGAGCCACCAACGGTCGGGAACGCTGCACTGCGATCGATGGTCCCGTTGGCGTTCATCCGGAAGAATCGATCAGGTTCGGAACGCTCACGTCCCGCTCGCCAGAGCGATCCGTCGGTGCTGACGCCGAGCTGATCGGGACCATTCAAGTTGATTCCCACGGGGAACAGGTAGGTGGAGCGGGTGGCGCCACCCGCAGTGAAGCCCGTAACGCGGAGACAGAACAAGGACGTCTGGCCGATGCAGAGGATCGGCCGCCACCCCCAGAAGGTCCCGTCAGGGCGAGCCAGCATGCCCGTGAGCTCCCCTGTCGGGATCTGAATTCCGGTCGACGACCCCGAGGTCGTGTACCGGCCCAGATGTTGGCTGGGGTAGCCGCCGAGTGCCCAGATTGCGCCATCGCTCGCGAGCGCGACGGGGCCCGCCCTGACCCCGGGGGCCGGAGGTGGAAACAATGTGACCACCAGTGCCGGCGTGACCTCCACGACGAAGGACACGCGCTGACCGCAGGAGCGCGAGCCGCATTGGTTGCTCAGCGAGACCCACAAGTCCCCGCTCGCGTCAGCGGCGGCACCGCCGCAGGAGCTCTGTGCCGCGACCGTGGGCAGGGTCACAGGGTGGACGACGTTGTCCGACGTGACCAGGTCCAGCACGCAGCTGCCCTTGCTGTAGATCGCGGTGTCGTTTTGGCCGTATGACCACACGCCCTCCGGGCCCGCGCCTGCGATGACGGCGGAGACATTGCCGTGTGGCAGCACAACGCCAGTGAGTGCCGCCTGTCCGCTGGTGCTGATCGTGCCGAGCTGCGACTGTGGAGTGACGAACCAGAGCTTTCCGTCGGAGCCCGTCGACAGCTGCTGAATCCCGAACGTCCCGGGTACGGCGAAGACGCTCAGCGAACCCTGGACTCCAGCATTGGTGTGGGCCGCCGCTGTCACGCTGCTGCCGGCCACCGCTGACACACTCGCCAGGACAGCAGCCGTTCCGCACGCGACGGCTCGGGATCGGCTCGACAGTGAGTGCATCATCGCAGTCCCCTCCAATCTCGAGCCCGCATCACGCAGGCACGATCGTCTCAACACGCGGACTCTACTACTCCCAGCCTCGGTAGGTCGGGGAGGCCGGGAGGTTTGATGCTGCGCATCTGTGTCCAGCTTGAGGGGCTCGCCCGACGGAGGACATGCATGCATCCTTGCCGCACCTTAATCGCGGCATGAATCGGCGTTAACCCATCGGTCGTTAGGCTCCACATTTGTCCTTGACAATCTGGGGAGCTGATGAGGGATCGCATGTCGGAACACAGGGGTAACACGACCATGGAACTGCGCGCAGGTTCACGTTCGCGCGTCGCCGAAACCTTGACGCAGAGTCGACATCGCGCCACCGTTGTCAGCGCGCTGACGGTCGTTGCACTCGGGGCGTTGGCGGCATGTGGCGGCAGCGCTGCCAGCTCGCCACGGACGACCGCATCGACGACAAGCTCCGTGGTTCCATTGGTCGTCTATTCCGCGCAGGGGTATGACTCCGTGGTCACCAAGGCCTTTCAGCAGGCAACCGGAATTCCGGTGAAGCTTGACGACGACAGTACGGGACCACTGCTCACCAAAGTGGCGGCCGAACGCAACAACCCACAGTGGGGGTTGCTCTGGGTGGACGGGGCCACCGCCTTCGCGGCACTCGACAAGCAGGGCCAGCTTCTCGACTATTCGTCGCCGACGGCGCTGACGTCGGTCGGCGAGTCGCTGGTTCCGGCAGACCACTCATACGTGCCGATCAGCACGACAGTGATGGCGGCGCTGATCTACAACGCGGCGAAGGCGCCCGCGGTGCCGTCGGCATACCAGGATCTCCTGCAGCCACGATACAAGGGATTGGTCGGGATGAACGACCCGTCGCAGTCAGGGCCGACGTTTCCCTTCATCGCCGGGCTCATGAACCAGATGGGAGGGCAGTCCAACGGGGTATCTGCCGGCGAGGCTTACCTGACGAAGTTGAAGGCGAACGGCCTGCATGTGTTCCCCACCAATGGCGACACGCTGCATGCGCTTGAAACCGGCCAGATCGTCTACGGACTCATCCAGAGTTCCGCCGCCACCGGCGAGGTGCTGAAAGCACCGAAGAGCGCGAACTTCGATGCGAAGGTCGTCTATCTTCCGAGCGCGACCTTGCTCCCGGCGGCGATCGGGATCGACAAGGGGGCGCCGCCTGCCGAGCAGGCCGAAGCCAAGCGGTTCATCGAGTACGTCCTCTCGCCGGTGGGCCAGGCGGTGATGCAGACGGGAGACCCTAGCGGCGATTCCCTGTATTGGCCGATCGTCTCGGGCGTGAATGCATTGCCCGCGCTACCGCCCTTTCCGTCCGCGTATCAGACCATCGATCCGTATTTCTGGGGTCCGTTGGAAGGCCAAGTCAACGCCTGGTTCGACTCCAACGTCAAATAGAGGCGGCCGGCATTGCTCGACGGTGCGGCGGGGACTCCAGCGGTAGCGTGGCGTCAGGGCCGGAGCGACCGGTTGTGGCTTGCGCTCTCGCGATTCCGCGGAGCCCCGCTTGCCGGCTTCTGGGTGCTGATCGTTGTCGTCCTCGGCCTCCCGGTCGTTCTGTTCCTTGCCGTCGCGTTCTCGCCGCGACTGTTCGACCAGGGGCCCGAATGGTTCACGCTCTCCGGGTTCACGCAGGCTTTCTCCGGATCGCTGCTCCAAGGCGTCATCGATTCCCTGCTGATCGGGGTCATGAGTGCACTGGCAGCCACCGCCACCGGTTTCGGCGTTGCCTGGCTCGTGATCCGCACCGATCTCCCGGGGCGGCGCGTGTGGACCGGCGTCATGTTCGCACTCCTCCTGGCGCCGTCATACCTGGTTGCCCTTGGCTGGGAACGGCTGCTCGAGCCGTCTGGCGTACTCGACGTCGCGGGGATCCACCTCGATGGATTCCGGAGTCTCTTCTACGGCCCTTTTGGCGTCATCGTCGTCCTTTCGGCAAAGGGAATTCCCTTTGCCTTCCTGGCCATCTCCGGGGCACTGCGCGGGCTCGGCGAGGAGTTCGAATCAGCCGTCCGCGTCCATGGTGGTGGGCCGATCGCCGCGGCAAGGATCCTGGTCGCGCTCCTCGCGCCGGCGATGTGGTCGGCACTGGCAATCGTGTTTGCGGAGTCGGTGAGTGACTTCGGTGTCGCCGCCACACTCGCCAACGACGCGCACTTCCCGGTCGCAACCTACACGCTCTACAACGCGGTGCAGGCCTTTCCCATCCAGTTCTCCATCGCCGCAGCGGTGGGATGGATCCTGATGGGCTTCGTTGTGCTGGCATTACTTGCGCAGAACCGGGCCCTGCGGACCCGCAGCTATCGCGTCCTCAGCGGCAGGAGCCGGCCCGCGCGCCGCCTGAGACTCTCGCGCGCCGCCAGGGTCGCGGGGTTGGCTGCCATGCTCTTCGTGGCCACTATCGGTATCGGTGTGCCGGCGTTCGGAGCGGTCTCAGCGTCGCTGATCAACGGACTTGGGTCACTGATCACGAGCCACGGTCTGACTCTGTCGAACTACGGACGCGTCCTGAGTAGCCCGACCCTACGCGACCCCCTCGTCTATTCAAGCGAGCTCGCTGCGGTCACGGCGACGATCACCATCGTCCTGGCGGCGGTGTCGGCGAGAGTTCTCTCGCGGCGCGGCAGCGGGGTGAGTGCGAGGGTGCTCGACATGTCGCTCCTGGCGGCAGTTGCCCTGCCAGGCATCGTCTTCGCGGCCGGATACATCTTCACGTTCAACCTGCCCTTCTTCAGCGAGGTGGGCATCCAGCTCTACGGCACGACGATACTGTTGGTGATCGGCTACGTCGCGACGGCACTCCCGGCGACATCGCGTGTGCTCCTGGGCAGCGTCAGCCAGATTCAGGAGTCACTTGCAGAGGCTGGTCGTGTCCACGGAGGCGGGCCGATCGCCGCCTGGAGGCGCACCGTGCTGCCGGTTCTCTCGCGGTCACTGGTCGCGGCATGGGTGCTCGTGTTCGCGGGAACCCTCCTTGAGCTGCCGATGTCCCAACTCCTGTATCCGCCCGGTAGTCCGACGGTGTCCGTTGCCATCGAGCACGCGCTGATGAACTACGACTTCGCAGGCGGGACCGCGATGGAGGTTGTCGCGGTGCTCGGCGCGCTTGCCGTGGTGGCGATCGCGTGGGGATTATTCCGGCTGCTCGCACCAGTGGGATGGCGCCGGCTCGGCAGCGTCCCATGAGCAGCGCACCGATCGACACCGAAGCGCAGGCGGGGCATACCATCGCGATCCGCGGCGCGGTCAAACGCTATGGCAAGACACGCGTGCTCGCCGGAGTCGACCTCGACATCCCGGCGGGTAGATTCCTCGTACTGCTCGGCCCCTCCGGCTCGGGCAAGACCACCCTCGCACGTTGTCTTGCCGGGGTCGAGCGGCTCGACGGAGGCTCCATCCACTTGAGCGGCCGGCTCGTGAGCGATAGCCATCACCATTTGCCGCCTGAACGCCGCAATCTGGCGATGGTGTTTCAAGACTACGCACTGTGGCCCCACCTCACCGCCCTTGGCAACGTGACGTTTGCGCTCCGACGGCGCCGACTTCCGGGCGACGTGGCTCGTCACCGAGCCCAGAACGCGCTCGAGGAGGTAGGGCTCGCTCTCCTCGCCGACCGCTACCCCCACGAACTATCCGGGGGGCAGCAGCAACGAGTCGCGCTTGCTCGCGCCGTGGTCGCACGACCCGGACTCCTGCTGTTTGACGAGCCACTCTCCAATCTGGACGCCGACCTGAGGGAGCGGCTCCGCGTGCAGATCGCCACCATCGCGCGGGACAGTGAAGCGACGGTCGTCTACATCACACACGATCAAGCCGAGGCTTTCGCGCTGGCAGACGACATCGCCGTACTCGACCAAGGTGAGATGGTCCAGATTGGACCTCCCGAGCAGATTTACCGCCAGCCCGCGACATTGTTTGTGGCGCGATTCACGGGAACTGCCGGTGAGTTGCTGGGGCAAGTGAAAGGTATCGAGGGCAGTCACGCGATCATCGACGTGGCCGGGCGCCGAGTCCGAGTGCGATGCTCCGGCTCCGTCGTGGTTGGGACTAAGGTCCGCATCCTGGTGCGACCAGCGGCGACTCGAGTGCTTCCGGGAAGCGAGATCTCCGCCAACGCGCTGCCCGGAACAGTCGTCGATGTGGCGTATCGGGGGCGCGGCTACGAGCATGTTCTCGCTTGCGCCGGGGGAACCTTGGCCGCGGTCTTCGACTCGACCCGTCGACCCCGTGGGAGCGAGGTGAGCGTGCGGCTCGACCCCGACGGGTGCGTGGCCTACGCGGAATGTCTTGATGCGGATATGGTTCCGATCATGACCACCATTGGCGTCAAGTCGACCCCCGCCACGGCGGTTCCGGCGTGACCGTCTGGGCATTGTTCGCGTCCGTGTTTCTGGCGTGCGCGGTGGAGGCGGTCGAGGCGACGACGATCGTGCTCGCGGCAGGCACCGCCCGGGACTGGCGCTCGGCGCTCATCGGACTTTCATCCGCCGTGGTGGTTCTCGCAGTCGCGGTGGTCGCGCTGGGCCCCGCAATCGGCGCGCTGCCAATCCAGGCGCTCCGCCTGTTCGTCGGCGGCTTCCTGCTCGTCTTCGGGTTGCAATGGCTGCGCAAGGCCATCCTGCGCGCAGGCGGCTACAAAGCACTGCACAACGAGGACGAGATCTTCCGCAAGCAGCTTGCAGCAGCGCGTGCCGCAGCGACGCAGAGCGTCGGCATCGTTCCCGACTGGTACGCATTCACCCTGTCTTTCAAGGGGGTGCTCCTCGAAGGCCTCGAGGTTGTCTTCATCGTCCTGACCTTCGGAACCAACGACGGCAATGTGCCGGTCGCGGGTATCGCGGCCGGGGCAGCCATCATTCTGGTCGCATCAGCAGGGGCGTTCCTGCGCGCGCCGCTCGCTCGCGTACCGGAGAACGCGATGAAGTTCGCTGTCGGCACCCTGCTGACGTCGTTCGGAACGTTCTGGGGCGCGGAGGGCGCGGGAGCGCAGTGGCCCGGGTCGGACGCAGCGTTGCTCGCCATCATCCCGCTCACCGCGCTGCTTGCGGTCGGACTGGTAGCCGCGCTCCGCTTCGAGCATCGCCGGTCGTCGACGCTGGCGGCCCGTGGACCTGCCGAGCGCTCGGAGGCGCTCAGGTGATTGCGGGCAAGCTGAAGGCGTTCGGCGCGTTCTGGTACGACTTCATCATTGGTGATGACTGGCGCGTTGCAGTTGGGGTGGTGCTCGCGCTGGCAGTCACCGCCGCTGTGAGCCGGGCGAACGTGTCGTGCTGGTGGATCGTGCCGGCTGCGGTTGCGCTACTCCTCCCCGGCACGGTGTGGCGCGCAGCACGCGCCAGCCGAACCCGCGACACGGGCTCGTCGTCGTAACCGATCCTGGCGTCGCCTCGCGATTAGTCGGATCCGGTCTGCCCGAACGTCAGCGCCGCTGACGGATGTGTCCTCGCCAGCCGTGCCTGCGCTCTGCCCAACGCCGTCGGCGACAGCGTGCTCACGGTCATCGCTTCGACGAAATCGGCGCCATTGATGCGGTAGATGGTGCAGGGCGTGACCGTCGTCACCGTTGCCGTCCGTGGGCGATGCTCCAGAAGGCCGATCTCGCCGAAGTAGCCCGGCGGAGTGAGGAGACCGAGAGACCTCTCCACGCCGGCCTCCCCCGCGGCCGTCACGCCGACCTCGCCGTCGATGAGCACGAAGAAGTCGTCCGCGTCCGCGCCTTCCTGGATGAGCACGGTGCCCGCGTCGATCCGTTGCTCGACCGCTGACTTCGCGATGCGTTCTATCGCGGCGCGCGTCGCGCCCGCAAAGATGTCGAGCGCCTGCAGGGCGACGATCCTTGGCTCGATCGCTGAGAGCTCGCGAGCCGCCCTGGCATCGAGGACCCGGATCCACGGATAGGCGGCAACCGTCACCGCCGGGATGGCAAATCCCATGATCAGGAGCGTTGCGTTCAGCCCCACGCTGCCGAGGAGGATGGGCATGAGCAGCGCGCCAAGCGAGATCGCTCCGAGCACGAGCGCGAAGAAGACACCAAAGACGCGGGCAACGACGTCGGGACGGACGAGCCGCTGCAATGCCGTGATCGCCAGGACGTCGACAACGATCGTGCCGCCGCCTCTGACAACCTCGAGCAGGAAGGCGATCCAGGGCGAATGCACAACCGTCAGGAGCGCGGTGGGAAGGCAGTACACGGCCATCCCGATCACGATGATCCCACCGAGGCGGCGGGCAGACGCGATTCGATTCATGAATCCTGCCATGAGGATCCCACCCACGCCGAGTGCAGCGAGGAGGTATCCGTAGCCTGAGCTCCCGGTGCCCAATTGGTCCCTGCTCACGACCACGAAGAGCACGGTGTCAGTGCCGTATACGAAGCTCGCGAGGATGCTGAAGCCCGCCAGCAGCGTTACTGACGAGGATGACACGAACGCTCGCATCCCCGCAGCCATCTGCTTGAGCGGACCGGCGGTGCCCCCCTCGGTGATGTCGGCGGCCCGGCTCCGCGTGTGCATGCGGCTGACCAGCACCGCCGAGAGACCGAAAGTGGCGGCATTGAGGGCGAACACGACGGCAGGAGGACTGAACAGGAGGAGCAGCCCGGCGATCGCCGGACCGACGATGATGGAGAGGTTCTCCACCGCTGACTGGGCGCTGTTGGCAGCGGCCAGGTGCTCCTCGCCGACCACCGCCGGCGTCGTCGCACGCGCGGCTGGGTCATAGGACGAGGTCGTCACCGATGTGAGCGCTGCAAGCACGATCGCCAGGACGACGGGGCCGTTCACGGCGGCGACAACCGCAAGGAGGGCCTGGAGCACGAGTGCGCCGGTGTCGAGTGTCACCATGTGGCGCACGCGTTCCCTGCGATCGGCGATCAGCCCACCGAACGGGCTTGCGACGAGAGCAGTGAGGAAGCGGGTCATCGACGCCGCCGCAACCCACCCGGGCGAGTGCGTCGCGTCGAAGACGAAGACCACCAGGGCGACGTTGTACGCCCACGATCCGCTCATCGAGATCGTCAAGCCGCTGAAGAGCAGCCGGTAGTCGCGGATGCCGAACAGCGACCGATAGCCGACTCGCGGCGTCGCACCATCGGGACTGCGCCCGGTGATCCGGGCGACGAAGCGCCGTCCGATTGACGGTTTTCTCTCCGGCGAGTCCGTCGCGACCTCGGTCGTCACGGGCAGCTGGGCAACCCGACGACGCGGGCGGCGCTCCGATTCATCCGCGGAAGCGTACTCGTGGCTGGTGACGTTTGCCTCGGCGCGCCGCCACCGTCCACCGGGCGAGCGATGTTGCGAACCGCGGGGAGGCACCCCGATACTCTCCGCACATGCGGTTGCGCCTCTGCGGCACCCGAGGGTCGACGCCGGCGCCGGGCGTCGACTACGCCCGATATGGAGGCCAGACATCATGCGTCGCCGTGCTGTCGGACGACGGCGAGTGCAGGCTCATCCTCGACGCCGGCACGGGGCTGCGCCGCCTGCCCGCCGCATTGCAGGGACGGCCGTTCACCGGAACGATGTTGCTCTCGCATCTCCACTGGGATCACACCCACGGACTGCCGTTCTGCGCCTCGGTGGACAATCCCGACGCGCGTACCACCCTGTATATCCCGGAGCAATCCGGCGGCGACGCTGAGGAGATCCTCGCGCGCGCGATGTCGCCGCCGCATTTCCCCATCCGGCCAAGCGAGATGCGTGGGTCCTGGGACTTCCGGCACCTCGCACCCGGCGAGCACGCGATCGAGGGTTTCACTGTGCTGGCCCTGGAGATTCCACACAAGGGCGGGCGCACCTTCGGCTACCGCGTCTCGGACGAGCACGGGGCGATTGCATACATGCCGGACCACGCGCCGAACGCGCTCGGCCCCGGGCCTGAACAGTTCGGCCCGTACCACGAATCGGCCGTGGCGCTGACCGAAGGGGTGGACATCGTGTTGCACGATTCGCAATACACCCGCGAGGAATTCCCGGCACGGGCGCACTTCGGGCACTCCAGCATCGACTACGCGGTGGGCCTGGCCGCCCACGCAGGGGCCCGGCGGTTGGTGCTCTTCCATCACGACCCCTCGCGATCGGACGCACAGCTCGACAGCATCGTCGAGCAATGGACGGGCGCGCCACTCCCGGTCACCGCGGCCGTCGAAGGGGACGTCCTGGACGTTGACGGTGCCTGACCCCGGGGAGGTTGGCGTCTTCCCTGTACCCTTTCCCACCGGGCAACGACTGCGGGGTGGTGAATGAATTGTTCTCGATGCGGCGCGGAAAACCGGCCGGGCAGCAAGTTCTGCAAGCAGTGCGGCGCTGAGCTCGGGCGGGTGTGTCCACAGTGCGCACAGGCGGTCGACCCTGACGCGAGCTTCTGCAGTGAGTGCGGCGCAGGGTTGTCCAGCCGCCCTGCGTCCGGATCGGCGTCGGGAGCGTTCCCGCCGCCCTCGTATGCGGATTCTCCTTCCAGCGCGGAGCGCCGGCTGGTGTCGGTGCTGTTTGCCGACCTCGTCGGGTTCACCGCGCTCACCGAGAAGCGCGACGCCGAAGAGGTGCGCGAACTGCTCACCAGGTACTTCGACACCTGTCGAGCGGTGGTGAGCCGCTACGGGGGGGTGGTCGAGAAGTTCATCGGCGACGCCGTCATGGCGGTGTGGGGCGCCCCAGTCGCTCATGAGGATGACGCCGAACGATCGGTGCGCGCGGCGCTCGACCTGGTGCAGGCCGTGGTGTCACTGGGCGTCGAGATCGGAGAGCCGGCGCTGCAGGCCCGAGCCGGCGTGCTGATGGGCGATGCGGCCGTCACCCTCGGTGATAACGCGCAGGGGATGGTGGCCGGGGATCTGGTCAACACCGCCTCGCGGATCCAGGCCGAGGCTGAGCCGGGGACCGTACTGGTGGGCAGCGCGACTCATGCGGCCACGGAGGCCGCGCTGGTCTACGAGGAGGTCGGCGAACGCTCCCTGAAAGGCAAGGCCGAGCCGGTCAGGCTCTGGCGGGCGCTCCGAGTGGTCGCGATGATCGGCGGAGCGCAGAAATCCGAGGGTCTGGAGGCGCCCTTTGTCGGTCGCGAGCGTGAGCTGCGCTTGATCAAGGACCACTTCCATGCCAGCGCCGACGAACACAAGGCCCACCTCGTCTCGGTGGTGGGGATCGCCGGGATTGGCAAATCGCGGCTCTCCTGGGAGTTCTTCAAGTACATCGACGGGATCGCCGAGCTCGTCTTCACCCACCGGGGTCGGTGTCTCGCCTACGGCGAGGGCGTGACGTATTGGGCGCTCGCCGAGATGGTGCGCATGCGAGCCGGTATCACCGACGGTGAGGACGGCACGTCTGCTCTGGCGAAGCTGCAACGCTGCCTTGTGGAATTCCTCCCGGATGCCGACGAGCGTCGTTGGGTCGAACCGAGGTTGGCGCAGCTCCTGGCGCTCGAGGACCGTGCCACCCATGAACGTGAAGACCTGTTCAGCGCGTGGCGGCTCTTTTTCGAGCGCCTCGCTGATCGTAATCCGACTGTCCTGGTGTTCGAGGACATGCAATGGGCCGACACCTCGCTGCTCGAGTTCATCGAGTATCTGCTGGAGTGGTCACGCAACCACGCCCTGTATGTGGTCACCGCGGCCCGCCCCGAACTGGTTGACCGTCACCCGACGTGGGGCGCCGGGAAACGCAATTTCACTGCTGTGTTCCTCGAGCCACTCGGGGCGCCCGCCATGGAGCAGCTCCTGGACGGCCTGGTGCCCGGGCTGCCCGATGAGATCCGTGAGCAGATCCTCCGGCGTGCTGAGGGCGTACCCCTGTATGCCGTCGAGACGGTTCGGATGCTCCTCGATCGCGGGCTCCTCGAGCGTGCCGGGAGTGTCTATCGGCTGACAGGCCCGGTCAAGGATCTCGAGGTCCCGCAGAGCCTCCACGGCCTGATTGCGGCGCGGCTTGACGGCCTGCGTCCCGAAGCGCGGCGCGTGCTCCAGGACGCGGCTGTGCTTGGCAAGACGTTCACCTCAGCTTCGCTCGCCGCAGTGAGCGGCGTGGCCCCCGCCGACGTCCAACCGTTGCTCGCCGAGCTGGTCCGCAAAGAGGTGCTCTCCGTCCAGGCCGATCCACGGTCACCGGAACGCGGTCAGTACGGGTTCCTTCAGGACCTCGTCAAGCGCGTCGCGTACGAGACCCTTTCGAAGCGCGACCGGAAAGAGAAGCACCTTGCGGTTGCCGCATGGTTCGAGCGCTCATGGGGTGGCGAGGAAGCCGACGTGGTCGAGGTGCTCGCGTCGCATTACCTCGAGGCGTACAACCTTGCGCCTCAGGATCCCGACGCCGAGCAGGTCAAGGCCCGCGCCGCTGATGTGCTCTTCCAGGCCGGCGAGCGCGCGGCATCCGTGGCGGCCAACGCTGAAGCGGAGCGCTATTTCCAGCAGGCTGCGCTCCTGGTGCCGGACTCGGCGCGACAGGCCGAGATGCATGAACGCGCGGGACAGATGGCCGCGCGGGGCGGCCGCAATGTGTCCGCCATAGCGCATCTCGAGCGAGCGGTCGTGCTGTATGAGAGCGAGCACCTGCCCCATCCTGCCGCACGCGCGCTGTCCCGTCTCGGGCTTGTGGAGTCGGTGTCCGGTCAGCTGGACGGATCGATTCAGCGCATGGAGCGGGCCTACGCGGTGCTGGCCGACGATGCGCCGGACGAGGACCTCGCCACCCTGGCGGTGCGGCTCGCGTCGCTGCTGCATTTCAAGGGCGACACGGAGACAGCGGGCACGCGCCTCGAGGCCGCGCTCGATATCGGCGAGAAGCTCGGCCTGCCCGACGTGCTCTCCCAGGGGTTCAACATCAAGGCCATGCTCGCGATGCAGCGCCGCCACGACGAGGAGGCCATGGCGCTCTACTCGCATGCCTTGAAGCTCGGCCTCGAAAACGATCTGCCGACCGCCACCGTGCGCGCCCACTTCAACCTGGCGGACCTGTTGTGTCACCGGGATTCCTACAACGAGGCGCTCGCTCACTATCGGAGCGCCCTCGCCCTCGCCCGAAAGATCGGCGATCGCTCGTACGAGCGCAGCACTCTCGGCGAACTCGCGTTCAACCTTGTGCGCGTCGGCGCATGGGACGAGGCCGTCGAATTTGCCGACCTGATTGCTGAAGACGAGGTCCGCAATGCGCCGACCGACACGCTATCCCTGCTCACGTTCGGTGATATGTACGTCGAACGCGGCCAGATCGCGGAGTTCGAAAAGATTCTCTCGTGGACGGCGCAACTCGCTGCATCGGATGACTGGCAGGCGCGATCGTGCTATCTCGTCTCACGAGCGGCCCTGCGACGGGGACAGGGCAGAGCCGCCGAAGCCCTGGTGGACGCCGATCAGGCCATCAGGGTTGCGCTCGAGTTGGGGGGCGCGGGGCATCAGAACGTGAAGGAAGGATTCTGGGTAGCGTGTGATGTCGCCTTGATCTTGCGGGATCTCGAAAAGGTCGACGAACTCCTTGGGATCGTGGATGCGCTCGGCCCGGGAGAGCGGCCGCGGTATCTGCAGGCGCAGGCGCTTCGGTTTCGTGCGCGCTTGGGAGATCTTCGGCATGGCAGCGAGCCCGTCGCAGCATCGTTCGTCGCGGCTGAGGAGGCCTTCACCGAGATCGGCATGCCCTTCTGGCTCGCAGTCACGCAACTGGAGCATGCCGAGTGGCTCCGAGCGAGTGGCCGGGATGTCGAGGCTGGTCCGCTGCTCGCCGAAGCCAGTCACACGTTCGAGCGCCTGAAGGCGCTCCCGTGGCTCCACCGCTTGACCCAGTCGGCGCCGGCGGTGGGCATCGTCTCCTGATGCGGTCGGGAGAATGAGCTCGAGTGGCCGGCATGGGATCGTGGGCAGCTCGGCCTTACTCTCGCGGCGCCGAAGTACGCTGCACCCGTGAGATGCGGCACGTGCGGGGCTGAGAACAAACCGGGCCGGCGATTCTGCGGGCGGTGCGGTGCCGCCTTCGAACGCATCTGCACCGTATGTGGCTCGCCAAACGACTCGGACGAAAGGTTCTGCGGTGGCTGCGGAGCGCAGCTCGAGAGCGGCGCTGGAGGTGACGGCATTGCCGGTGCCTTCGCGCCAGCGGCTGGTGTCCTCACGACGCCTGTGGCGCGATCCCCGGCTGCCGAGCGTCGTCATGTCACCGTGCTCTTCTCCGACTTGGTCGGGTTCACGTCCATTTCCCAGCAGCGTGATGCCGAGGACGTGCGCGAACTCCTGACGCGCTACTTCGATACCGCCAGCACGGTGATAGCTCGATACGGTGGGATGGTCGAGAAGTTCATCGGTGATGCCGTGATGGCGGTGTGGGGGATCCCCGCGATCCAGGAGGACGATGCCGAGCGCGGTGTGCGGGCTGCGCTCGACCTTGTCGACGCCGTCGCTGCATTCGGTGAGGCGGTCGGTGCACCCGGTCTGCAGGCGCGGGTCGGTGTGCTCACCGGTGAGGCGGCAGTCAACCTCGACGCCAGCGGTCAGGCGATGGTGGCCGGCGACCTCGTCAACACGGCGTCGCGGGTGCAGTCCGCGGCTGCGCCGGGCAGCGTCCTGGTCGGCGAGGCGACGAGGCAGGCGACCGAGGCAGCGATCGTCTACGACGACACAGGAATGCACGAGGTCAAGGGCAAGGGCGAGCCGCTTCGGCTCTGGCGGGCCAACCGCGTTGTCGCCGCCCGTGGCGGCCTGATGCGCCCGACCGGCATCGAGCCGCCTTTTGTCGGACGCGATCGCGAGTTGCGCCTGCTCAAGGAGATGCTGCACGCGACAGGGGAGGACGGCAAGGCGCGCTTGCTGTCGGTCGTCGGCGTTGCGGGTGTCGGCAAGTCGCGCCTCTCATGGGAGTTCGAGAAGTACGTCGACGGACTGACGCAGAGCGTGTACTGGCACCGCGGGCGGTGCCTGGCCTACGGAGAGGGCATCGCTTATTGGGCGCTCGCCGAGATGGTCCGGACCCGAGCGGGCATGCTGGAGAGCGAGCCGCTGGAGGCCGCGCGAGCGAAGCTCCGCCGGACCGTCGACGAGTTCATCGTCGATGTCGAGGAACGCCGCTGGGTCGAGCCGCGTCTCGCGCAGCTCCTGGGACTGGACAGTGAGACCTCGAGCGAACCCCGCGACCTGTTCGCCGCCTGGCGGATGTTCTTCGAGCGACTCGCCGCCGATCAACTCACCGTCCTGGTGTTCGAGGACCTGCAATGGGCCGACAGCGGGCTGCTCGACTTCATCGAGTATCTGCTCGAGTGGTCGCGCAACAGCCCGATCCTGGTCCTCACGCTGGCACGCCCCGAGGTTGCCGAGCGCCGTCCGGGGTGGGGCATCGGCAAACGTGGGCTCACGTCCCTCTACCTGGAGCCACTCTCGGGCGATGCGATGGCCGCCTTGCTCAGCGGCATGGTTCCGGGGCTTTCCGAAGAACTGCGCGTGCGGATCCTCGAGCGCGCCGCGGGAATACCGTTGTATGCAGTCGAGACCGTCCGGATGCTGCTGGATCGGGGACTCGTCGTCGAGGAGGACGGCGCCTATCGCGCCAACGGGTCGCTCGACTCGCTCGAGGTGCCCGAAAGCCTGCACGCGATGATTGCCGCGCGACTCGACGGCCTGCAGCCCTCGGAGCGGCACCTCCTCCAGGATGCCGCTGTGCTCGGGAAATCGTTCACGCCCGCAGCGCTATCCTCAGTGTCGGGGCGACCCATGCAGTCCGTCGAGGCGTCGCTCGCAACCTTGGTGGAGAAGGATCTGCTCTCGATCCAATCGGACCCGCGCTCCCCCGAGCGAGGCCAGTACGTCTTCGTGCAGGACCTCGTTCGCGGCGTGGCGCAAGGCACCCTCGCTCGAAAAGACCGGCGTTCCCGGCATCTGGCCGCGGCCGACTACCTGGAGGCGTCGTGGACAGGCGAGGAGGGTGTCGCCGAGGTCATCGCGGTGCACCTTGTGGCAGCGTATGAAGCTGAACCGACCGCAGTCGACGCTACCGCGCTCCGTGACCGAGCCCTGCGTGCGCTGGTCCGAGCGGGCGACCATGCGGGCTCCCTCGGAGCGCTCGACTCCTCGCAGCGATACTACGAGCGAGCCCTCGAGCTGACGGAGGACGACAGAACACGGGCCGAGATGAGCGCCAAGGCAGCCCAGGCGGCAAAGATGCAAGGGCGCGACGTGCAGGCAAAGGAACACTTCATCACCGCACACCGATTGCACGACCTGCTCGGGGATACGGCGGCGACGGCACGGGCGCTGGGCGGGATCGCGGGCATCGAGCTCGCCGAGGGGAAGGCCGACAGCGCTATCAAGCGGATGGAAGCGGCACTCACGATGCTCATGGGCGCAGATGAGTCGGAACCCGACCGGAATGCCGCCCTTGCCGATGCAGCGGCACGGCTGGCCGCGACCGAGTACTTCCATGGCGACCTGGACAGCGCGCTGGAGCACGCGGACCTTGCGCTGCAGATCGCTGAGACCTCAAGGCTTCTCGAGGTGGTGACCACCGCCCTGGACACGAAGTCCTGGATCCTCGCTGCCCGAGGGAGACGCGAGGAGAGCGAGATCCTCGACGAGGGGGCGCTCAAGCTGGCGCGCGCCATCGGGCTCAGCCGGGTTGGGACGATCGAGAGCAACCTGGCCGACACGCTCCAGGAGGCCGACCGTCTCGAGACTGCGGCGCAGCATTTTGAACAAGCCGCCGTTGCTGCACGGAGGGCAGGCGACCGACTCAGCGCTGCGTTCGCGGATCTTGCCGGGGCGCCGTCATTGCTCGACCTCGGGCGCTGGGACAGGTGCGCTGAGATCATCGACCACTACTTTGAGCACGACGCGGCGGACCTCGGCGGGCACGTCCCGACCGTGGGATACGCGGTGAGCGCAGCGTGGCTGTTTCTCTGGCGCGGCCATCTCGAAGGCGCGCGCAGGCTCGTTGCAGATGCTGATGCCCTGTTTGAGCGCGCCGGCGCCGAAAGCAACGTACCCGCCGACCTGCGGGCGCTGCTCGAGGCCGCCAGGGCCGGGCTGGCCAACGCCGAGGCCAGGCACGGTGAGGCCCTCGATGCCGCGCAGAAAGGCCTGGCGATGTCGATTGCGTCGTACCCGACCATGGCCCGACGAGCGCTCTCGGAGGCGGTGGAGGCTGCATTCGCGCTCGGCCGTAACGCGGAAGTCGAGGAGTTGATCGGCTCGGCGAGCAGGCATTTCCCCGCCGGGATTCAGCCTTCAGTCGATGCGCACACCCTCAGATGGAAGGCGCGGTTGATCGATCGAGTCGACGAGAACGACTCCGGAGCATTGCTGCGCAAGGCAGTGGATGCCTTCGAACGCCTCGGCAGACCGTTCTGGCTGGCGGTCACCCAGGCGGAGCTCGGTGAGTGGCTCATCACACGCGGCCGCGACGACGACGCCCGCGCGGCTCTGGAGCAGGCACGGGTGGGGTTCACCGAGTTGGGGGCTGAACCCTGGCTGGGACGTGTCGATGCTGCACTGCACCGCGGCTTGCCGATTGTCGGTCGCGCCCTAGGAGCCTCATGACACCCGTCTGCGGGCGGCAACCCACGTGGTTGAGCGCCGCCCGCGGAGCGACGTACCCTTGACTTCGTGATCTGCCCAGCGTGCGCTGCCGAGAACCGCGCCGGCATGCGCTTCTGCGGCCAGTGCGGCGCGTCGCTGGGACTCGAGTGTCCCGGATGCGGCGCGAAGAATGACGCCGGCCAGCTCTTCTGCGGGCAATGCGGAACGAAGCTCCAGGCTGAAGCCGCCGACCGCGTGCGGCCGCCGGCAGCGCCCTCGGCACCGGGCCGGGTGCCCGCAGAGCGGTCGCGCCTCGCTGCTGAGCGCCGCCACGTCACCGTGCTGTTTGCGGACCTCGTCGGCTTCACGTCGCTGTCGGAGCAAAGGGATGCGGAGGATGTCCGCGAGCTGCTGAGCCAGTACTTCACCACCGCTCGGACGATCATCGGCCGCTATGGCGGGACCATCGAGAAGTTCATCGGCGATGCAGTCATGGCGGTGTGGGGCATGCGGGCGATTCACGAGAACGACGCGGAGCGCGCAGTCCGCGCAGCCCTGGAGCTGGTTGCCGAGGTGGCGGCGTTCGGCGAGCGCGCGGGGATCCCCGGGCTCCGTGCCCGGGCCGGCGTCCTCACCGGTGAGGCTGCCGTCAACCTCGACGCCGACGCCGACGGCATGGTCGCCGGCGACCTGGTGAACACCGCGAGCCGGGTGCAGTCGGTCGCAGAACCTGGCAGTGTCTTCGTGGGCGAGAGCACGCGAAGCGCGAGCGAGGCGGCCATCGAATACCACGACGCCGGCATCCATCAGTTGAAGGGCAAGCCGGAGCCGCTGCGCCTCTGGCGGGTCGCCCGGGTGATCGCGGGGGCGGGTGGCGCGTTGCGACCCACCGGCCTCGAGCCGCCGTTCGTCGGGCGCGACCGGGAGCTGCGGTTGATGAAGGAATTCCTCCACGCCACCTCGGCGGAGGGAAGAGCGCGGCTGCTCTCGATCGTCGGCCTCGCGGGTGTGGGCAAGTCGCGACTGGCGTGGGAGTTCTTCAAGTACATCGACGGGCTCACGGAGACCATCTGGTATCAGCGCGGGAGGTGCCTTGCCTACGGCGAAGGCGTCGCGTTCGCGGCGCTGACCGAGATGGTCCGGATGCGCACCGGCATCGTCGAGAACGAGCCGCCGGAGTCTGCTCGACAGAAACTGCATCGCAGCGTCGAGGAGTTCATCCTCGACGAGGAGGAGCGCTCCTGGGTGGAGTCGCGTGTCGCACATCTTCTTGGACTCGAGGAGCGTGCCGGCGCGGACCCCCGTGATCTCTACGCAGCCTGGCGCGTCTTCTTCGAGCGCATCGCGTTGCAGAACACGACGCTGCTGATCTTCGAAGACCTGCAGTGGGCGGATAGCGGCCTCCTCGACTTCATCGAGTACCTGCTCGAATGGTCGCGCAACTCGCCGATCATGGTGGTGACGCTGGCTCGCCCCGAACTCGGCGAACGCCGCCCCGGGTGGGGCACGGGCAAGCGCGGCCTCACCTCACTCTTCCTCGAACCACTTTCAGCGGAGGCGATGGCGGAGCTGCTCAATGGCATGGTGCCGGGACTGCCGCAGGATCTCCGCGCCCTCATCCTCGACCGTGCAGCCGGCGTCCCGCTCTACGCGGTTGAAACCGTGCGCATGCTCATCGACCGGGGCTTGCTCGTCGAGGAAGACGGAACGTATCGCGCCCAGGGATCGCTGGAGGCACTCGAGGTTCCGGAGAGCCTGCACGCGTTGATTGCGGCGCGTCTCGACAGCCTCGCGCCGTCTGAGCGATCGCTGCTCCAGGATGCCGCCGTCCTCGGCAAATCCTTCTCGGTCCCCGCACTGAGCGCCGTGACCAACATCAAGGAATCAGAGGTCGAGGCGGTGCTCACGGCGCTGGTCGGCAAGGACCTCCTGGCGATCCAGTCGGACCCGCGTTCGCCTGAGCGGGGCCAGTACGTCTTCGTCCAGGACCTCATCCGCAGCGTCGCTCACGGGACGCTGGCTCGCCGGGAACGCAAGCTGCGTCACCTCGCAGCGGCGACGTATCTGGCGAGCTCATGGGCTGAGGAGGAGGAGATCGTCGAGGTCGTCGCAGCCCACCTGGTGGACGCGTACGACGCGGACCCGACGGCCGCCGACGCTCCAGAGATCCGCGACCGCGCTCGGGATGCACTCGTGCGTGCCGCCGAGCACGCCGGGTCGCTCGGCGCCGCCGCGTCAGCGCAACGCTACTTCGAACATGCGCTCGAGCTCAGCGGCGACGATGAGACCCGAGCCGATCTGCATCAGAAAGCGGGGAAATCGGCCCGGCTTCAGGGCCGCGCCGAGGAGGTGCGAACCCACTTCGGCGCCGCCAATGCTCTCTACGCCGCGACCGGCCGTCCGCTGGGCCAGGCGACGACGCTGTGCGAACTCGCCACCTCCGAGTTCCAGGACGGCAACCTCGCCGGCGCCGTGCAGCGCGCCAACGAAGCGCTCGCCATCGTTCCCGAGACCGGCACCGATGATGACCATCAGGCAACGCTCGCCGGTATCGAGGCGCGAGTCGCGAGGTTCATGTATTTCAACAGCGAATACGAAACCGCACTCCCACACGTCGAGCGCTCCCTCCAGATTGCCGAGATCGAGGGACTCTGGGAGGTGCTCTGCCAGGGGCTTGACACGAAGGGCGCAATCCTGGCTGCACGTGGACGTCGCGCCGAAGCTGAGATCCTCATCCGCGGTGCGCTCACCGTTGCGCTGGAACACGAGCTCACCGAGCGCGCATCGGGGGCCTGTATCAGCCTGGCCACCACCCTCGAGGAGGACGACCGGCTCGAGCCCTCCCTCGAGCTGTACGCGCAGGCGGAAGCACTCCTGAAACGGCTCGGGAACCGCCCGAACGCGGCCGGCGCCCGGTTGAACCGCATCCAGGGGCTTCTCGAGCTGGGACGCTGGGATGAGGTGGCGGCCATCTTCGCCGACTACCTCGAGGCCGACGCCGAAGACCTCGGATCACGCATCTGGCCCGGCGCGGTCGCGATCAATGCCGCGTGGCTCTATCTGCTCCGCGGCGACACACCCACAGCGCGCCGGCTGGTCGAGACCGGCGCGCCGCTCGTTGAGCACGCTCAGCTGGAGATGCGTTCCCAGCATCAGGCGGCACTTGCCGGCGTCGCGAACGCGCAAGGCGACCACGTGCTGGCGCTGCTCACGGCAGAACCGGCGCTCCGTGCCTGCATCGACGAGTCGTTTCCGGTGGGGATGCGGTCAGCGCTCATCGAAGCGGTCGAGGCCGCCTTCCGCCTGGGGCAGGTTTCCAAGGTCGACGAGTTGCTGCAACTAGTGCGAGATAACTTTCGCCCCGGCCGCCAGCCATCGGTTGACGCGCACATTCTTCGATGGGAAGCCCGCATTGCGGCGCAGCGGAACGACCATGAGGAAGCTCGGAGCAAGTTCGGCGCCGCGATCGAGGCCTTCACCCGGTTGGGGCGACCGTTCTGGATCGCGGTCACTCGTTGTGAGCTCGGCGAGAGCCTGATTGCGCAGGGACGCGAGCAGGAAGCCGACGAGCTGCTGAACAGCGCCCGCGCAACCTTCGAACAGCTCGGGGCAACGCCATGGCTGCAGCGCGCGCGACTCGCCGTGCGGCGTGTGGGCGCTGGCCTGGAGCCTGCGACGCTCGCTCAGTGACGGCTTCGGCTGCGCGCAGCTAGCGGAAACGCTGCGCGTCGGTGGCGGCGTACCGGGCCACCACCCCGTCGACGTTCGCCGCCTGCTCCACAAGCCCGGTGACCTCCACGGCCATCGCACCCGGAATGGCGCAGGTCAGTGCGTGCGCACCCATACCAGTACGAGCTCGGCTCAGCGCGCAACCGACGCTTGCGGCGACGCGGCCGCGCTCATGGGCGACCGCGATGATGTGGCACTGGGGCTTGCCCTCGATCCGCAGGTCCGGCATGGCGTCGGTCATCACCATCATCCCCTGCGCGTTGAGGCGCAGCAGGATGACGCTCGGATCCACCGGCGTTTCCGCGAGTGGCCCGTAGCTGATGGACGCAGGACGCGTCGCCACGGCCGGAATCGTGGGGAACACCTCGGGGCTCACCCAGCCGGATTCGACGAGAGCGCCGACGTCCGCATTGGTGGCCGCTTCCTCGAGACTGAGCAGGCCGTGTGTGTAACTGCCGACGCTGCAGTTCGCATGGTCGGCTGGAGCCGTGCTGAAGGTGCGCTCGGCGCCGTGCATCCAGAACACGCAGCCGGCCGCGACGCGCCCGGTTCGCCCGTCGGGCGTCGGCTCCGGCATCGCAGCCTCGAACGCCGGGATGTCAGCGCGTGGCGCATCGAGGAACGTGATCGCGATGGGCGCCGCAAGGGGGTGCAGCGCGCGGGTCAGTCTGTCGGCGAGCTGGGGCCACGAGGTGCCGTCGGTTGGAGTGCTGGTCACCGCGTCATCATGCCTGACGGTCGCGCTGTGACCGCCTAGCCGCCGAGCCGGACGCCGGCGCCGGCGAGCTGGGCCGTGGTGGGCTCGGCGCAGCAGAACCAGGGCTCGCTGAGCCGAGGCCGAGCGTGGCGCTCGGGCGGGAGTGTGGCGCCGGCATCGGGCCAGCGCATTCCCGCGCCGCTTGTCATCTGGGCGGTCAGCCCGCGGATGGCGGCGTGGGTCGACCTCGGCGCCACCCCGGCATCGGCGTCTGCCGCTACCAGTGCGGCAATCTGTGCCTGGAGGCGGTCCATCCGCGGGTCAGGATGCTGCCAGAGATGGCTGAAACCTTCGGGATCGTAGCCGTGCACATGCTCACGCATCTCAGGCAGGGCGAGCAGCAGTGATCCGGGAGGCACCAGGAGGCGGATGCTCAGCTGCACCGGGTCGACGCTGTCGACGAGGTCGTTGGTGGCGATCATGTCGAGCAGATCGATCTGATCGCGGAGCGTGCTCCAGGGCGTGAACGGCAGGAGCGAGGGTCGCAGCTCGACCCCGAGTGAGCGGCAGATGCGCAGGGCGGCGAGAACGTCATCGGCCGTGTGTCCCTTGTCGAGGAGTTCGAGCACCCGCGCACTCGTCGACTCCACAGCTGAGACGATGAAGAGCAGGCCGAGCTCTCGGAGCTCGGCGATCACCCCGGCGTGCTCGAGGATGTGCTCCACCTTGGTGGTGACGTCGAAGGTGAGCTCGGGGCAGCGCTCATGGACTGCGCGGACGACGCCCAGCGCGTGCGGCACCGCGTTGAGAAAATCCGGATCGCCGAAGGTGAGGTGGCGCATCCCCTCGTTCCAGAGCCGGGCGACATCCTCGACGAGCACCTCGCGTTGCCAGACGCGCATCCGCCCGCCATACACCGCGGGAACAGGGCAGTGGCGGCAGCGGTGCACGCAGCCACGCGTCGCCTCAACGTAGCCGGTCAGGCGCTCCTCGCCGTCCGAGCGAAGCCGTGTGTAGCGATCGAGGGGCGGCAGCAGATCGCGGGCGGGCAGCGGGAAGCGAAGCCGATCGAGCACGATCGACCGAGGCTCTGGAGTGCCGTCCGCGATCCTGACCAGCGCCTGCTCATACTCGCCCCCGATCAGCGCGTCGACGAGACCCGCTTCGAGCGCCGGGCCGCAGAGCGGGGCGTAGAGGCCGAAGAGCACGAGGCGCACGTTGGCCCCCCGGCGAGCGCGAATCGCGCGAGCCACGGGAACGGCCATGCGCATCGCGGTGTGCATGGGGACCGCGATGGCCACCAGTTCAGCATCGTCGAGATTCGCCTCGGCGAGCGATTGCACGGAAAGGTCCACGGCACTGACGTGATGACCACCTTCGCGCAGGAAGGCACCCGCGGAGGCAACATGCAGCGGCTGGTGGCCGAGTTCGTAACAGGAGACCAGGAGCACCCTCATGAACTGCGGCTCCGCACCCCTGCGGGCATCGAACCGTGCGGCCGACGGCGGGCTATTTCTTGGCCGCCTGGTAATACGGGTTGGTGCCCTCGGCGTGATTGGTCGAGTCGATGACCTCGCTGATATCGGGGAAACGTTCGAGGAGCGCCACCCGCACGCCCTGACCCAGGGTCACATCGGCCATCCCACAGCCCTGACAAGCTCCGCCCATGTGGATGTAGGCCTTGCCGTCGGCGACATCGAGCAGGTCGATGTGTCCACCGTGTCCGGCCACCATGGGATTGATCTCCGCATCAAGAAACGACTGCACCCGCTCGGCCACAGGGTCCAGCCAGAGCGGGTTGGGATTCTGCACCGTCAGGGCGCCGCTCGGGCGGTCGAAATCGAGCGTGACGCCATCGAGGTACGGGGCGCTGGCCGGCGGCGTGTGGAACGTGACGCCCTGCGAACCGTCGACCATCAGGTCGCCGTCGCTCTCCTGCCCGGCGAAGACGAGCGCCAGGTCGTAGACGAACTCGCCGTTCGACCGCCCGGTGATCGCGATCCGGACGCCCGCGTCGGGCTGCTTTCGATTGGCCCGGACCTGCTCGATCCGAATGAGCGCTGCGTCGGTCGCGCGAATCGTGGGTTGCTTCATGTGTCCCCGTCATGATGGCACCGGCGGCCGAGATGGGCGCACGTGCGGAGGTGGCGAACATGCCCGAGTCAGCACCAGGTCAGGGAGGACTTGCAGCTCATGTGGTCCTCGAGCGGTTGGCGACCATCCCCGACTGGACACTCGACGACGGCAAGCTGCGCAGGTCGTATGCGTTCGCGAATTTCGTCGCGGCGGTCCGGTTTGTTGACCGGCTGACCAGGGTGGCCGAGGCGCAGCAGCACCATCCCGACGTGTGCATCCAGTGGGGAAGGGTCACGCTGCACCTTTGGAGTCACGACGTCGGCGGGATCACGGCGCGCGATTTCCGGCTCGCATCTGCCATCGAGGCCCTCGTCGCCTCCGAGGACTGACAGCCGCGTCAGCTTCTCCTTTCGTTCGCCGCCATCACGGCAGGCCATACGGGAAGCCGTTGCGCACGTAGAAGAGCAGCGTCCCGCTGCGGATCAGCCGGAAGTTCGCCGTCACGTAGTCGCGCAGCCTCGTGTCGGGTGGGATGTCCCAATCCGCAAACGGCGTGCTGGTCAGCAGGTAGTCCGCCTGCTCGACCATGCCGGTCCAGAGGCGCAGCGCCCCCGCAGACCCGTATCCGTACGAGAGCGTCGCCCCCTCCGGATCGATGAGAGCGTTGCAGTGACCGTTGCTCGCCACGAATCGATTGGTGGTTACCAGCTTGGACGGTGCGTCGGAAAGCGTGCATCCACCCGCCGGAATCACCGCGTCCACGACGCCGGCAATGTCGGACGTCGCCGACCCACTGATCGCAAACACCTGATGTGTGAACAGGATCGCGACCGCCGCCGCAGCGACGATCACGGCGATGCGCTCGGATCGGCCTTCGACGAGGCGTGCAACGGAGATGCCCAGGAGCAGACCGAGGAAGGGCGCGACGAACGCCGTGTAGTTGGCAAAGTAGTAGCTGGGGCCGAGCTGCGCGATCGCCGCGAGCACGGTGGCGGCGATCGCGAACCACTCAAGCGTCGATGGCCGTCGTCGTCGCACCAGGAATGCCGCCACCACGACCGCGGCAAGCACCAGCGTTGCGATGATCGCCACAGACGTGCCCCCGAAGGCGGACGTGCCCGTGATGTCTCCGAGCCGGACCGGGATCGACACGCGGTTGCCTGACGGAATGCTGCTCAACGGCGTGATCACCACGTCGCGGATGAAAGCGCCCGGCGCGAGGAGAAAGAAGGGAAGCGTCGGCACGCCGAATCCGGCGATGACACCTCCAATGAACGGAAGGAATCGGTGGCGAACATCCGAAAGGGAGAGCACCGCCAGCACGACGACGGGAACGATCGCCGGGGCCTTGACGGACCCGGCGATGCCGAAGGCGACGCCACCCGCAAACACGCGACGGAGCGATACGGCGACGGAGTCAGCCTCGAACATCAGCGCCAGTCCGGCCAGGCAGAAGAAGGCGACGACCGATTCGAGCAGCCCGCTGCGCAGTGCGTACAGCGCGGCCGGATACAACGCCATGACTCCGCAGGCGACGACAACGGCGACGCGGCCATGCGCGCGCACCACCTTGCCCATGAGGAGGACGCTCCCCGCCGAGAGCAGCGGGGTACAGAGCCTGAGGAGCGCCAGCGCATCCCGCGTGCCGATCCACTCCGAGAGCAGTGCCAACGGACTGGCCAGGAGTGGGAATCCTGGCGGTTGGACCAGGTCGAAGTCACGGTATGGCAGCGCTCCATGAACCAGGCGGATCGAGCCGCCGAGCCAGGCCGCGATGTCCGGAGTGATGCCGAAGAGAAACCCCGGGCGAGTCAGCTGATACGACGTGATAACGGCTGCGAGCACGGCGATGACCCAGATGACAACCGTGGTGCTCGGACCGACTTCACGTTTCATGCACACCCCGAACCCGACTGCTTGGCCGGATTGTGCATCCGGCGCCGTGTGTCGAGAATAAGGGGGCGGCGTCCGGAGCGCGCCTTTCGGCGCCACCGACCGAAGTTTTGCCCGGCTCGTCGCTGGGCTGGCAGCCGCGTTTGCGGGGTGGGGCAACGGCCTACCGGCGCCGGTAGTCAGTCCGGAGGGGCCTGCGCCACAGACACCAGATCGAGTTCATGACGGGCCAGCAGGCGCAGCGCCGAAATGAGCGGCGTGTCGGCCGCCTGCTGCTGTGCCGCGTCGAGCGGGATGTCGAGTCTCGCCACGCCCGTGGAGCTGTGACGCACGCTCGCACCCAGGCTGCGGGCGAGGCGGAGGACGTCTTCGTTGTCCCACTGAACATAGCCGCAGAACCGGTCGATGCCGTTCTCCACGGCGCTCAGCGCGAGCGCCTCGAGCAGCACCGTCGCGATGCCGCGGTGCTGGTATTCGTCGATGACGGTCACGGCAGCCTCGGCGCAGGCGGGTTCGTCGGTGAGCCGGATGTAGCGGGCAATCGCCACCCCGGGATGTTCCGCGGAGTCGACGTCCCAGGCCCCCAGCGCCATGTGATTCGTGTAGTCGATGGTGGTGAGATAGCGCAGCATCGAGTCGCTGAGCGACACGGGCGGGTTGAAGAAACGCCGCACCCGCGACTCGGTGGAGAGACGCTCGAAGCCGCGCACGATCGCATCCTTGTCCGCAGTCACGATCGGGCGGATGCGAATCCTGCCGCCGTCGGCGAGCGCGACCTCAGTGGTGCACGCGGCGATGCGCGGATCGTCAACGCTCGCGATGCCGGTCGCCTCGAGTTGGACCGGCTGTGACCGCCGGCTGACCCGCGCGACGCAGGCCTCAAGAAGCCGCTGGAGCTGCTCCGAGACGACCACTGGCATCGGTTCCGGCTGGCGGATTCGCCGAGCCGTCTCCGGCAGGGATTCGACGTCCGCCGTGAGCCTGTCTCGCAGCGTATCGAGCGATTCGCGCGCCATGAGCCGCTCGCCGCCGAGCATCACCTGCACGAGCAACGGCTCGCGTCCGGCGATCTCCTCCTCCCGAATTCCCAGGACGTCCGCACCGCGACTCAGATTCCGAAATACCTGTTTCGGGCCGGGCAGGCTGCTCTTTCCGGCCGATAGCTTCAGGACCGGCCTGCCCGCATAGGCAACCAGCTTATACGCGCTCTCCAGTGACGGAGCGTCGGCCGAAACGGCAATACTGGTGCCAATCCCGAAGGCGTTGATCGGTGCCCCGCTCTGGATCAGCCCGTCGATGGCGTATTCGTCGAGGCCGCCGCTCGCGACGATCTGCGCGCCGGGGCACCCCGCGTCGTCAAGTTGCTGCCGGACGGCGCGCGCAAGGGTACCGAGGTCGCCGCTGTCGAGGCGCACGGAGAAGGCATCACCGAGGCCCTGCTCGCTCGCGGCGAGGATTGCCGCCGCAACCCCCTGTTCGACGTCGTAGGTGTCGACGAGAAATGTCGGGTGGTCGGGGAAGTCATCGGCGAACGCTCGAAACGCCTCGTGCTCGTGCTCAAAGGCCTCGATGTAGGAGTGCGCCATCGTGCCCGAGGTCGCCAGGCCATACCGCTGCGCGGCCGCGACGTTGCTGGTTGCCGCGAAGCCGGCGACCGCCGACACTCGTGCCAATGCCATTGCGGCGTCGGTGCCGTGGCTCCGCCGGAAGCCGAAGTCGATCAGCGCGCGCCCCCGGCTCGCGATCTCGCAACGAGCAGCTTTGCTGGCGATCGCAGTCTGGAACGTCACCTGGTTCAGCAGGTGGGTTTCGACCACCTGAGCTTCGGCAATCGGTGCCGTGACCTCCAGAATCGGCTCGTTTTCGAACACGATTCGGCCCTCCGGCACCGCCCAGACGTCCCCGGTGAAGCGCAGCCGGGCGAGGGCGCGCCGGTCGGCCGGGGTGAGGCCCTCAATCTCCGTCAGGTAGCTGCGCGCACCGCGCTCCGCGCCGAAGCCATCGAGGAAGCTCAGACAGTCCTCGAGGCCGGCGGCGACCAGGAAGCCACGCTCCGGCGGCAGATGGCGCACGAAGAGGCTGAACGTGGCCAGCCCCTCCATGCCCCGACGCAGGTAGCTCGCGGCCATGCGCAGCTCATACGAGTCGGTGAGGAGGAGCCCGCCGGCTCTTTTCAATGCCATCTGAGCGTTTTCCCTACCCAGGCAAGCGCCCCGCGAGGTGCCCCGATCTCCAGGAGGTCGCGGGTACCGCGATCACGGGGCATCGCCAGGGCGATCTGAAGGGCGAGAATACTGTCATCGTGCGGCTCTGGACCGCGCGTGACCACTGCTGAATGTCCTCCGTTTCGTGCCGAACGTCCCGTGACATCGCACCGCTCGATCGTCGCGCGGCCGGGCCGGGAGAGACAGGAGGAGCGGCGAATCGATGATTCGCGGGACCCTCAGCCGTCGATCAGAGTGAGATCGTCGGCTGCTATCTGGAGGGACGTCATGCCACACCCCGTGACCACCGGGTACGTCCCGGTCAACGGAGTGGACCTGTACTGGGAAAGCCGCGGGAGCGGGGGGACCCCGGTCGTTGTGGTCCACGGTGGATTCGGAATGGCGAGCATGTTCGGTGGCCTGCTCGACGAGCTGGCCGCGGATCGGCGCGTGATCGCGATCGAGCTCCAAGGGCATGGGCACACCCGGGACATCGACCGCCCGTTCAGCTACGAGGCATTCGGCGACGACATCGCGGGCGTTATCGACGGGCTCGGACTCGGCTCCGCCGACCTGCTCGGGTACTCACTCGGTGGTGGAGCGTGCCTCCGTTGTGCGATCCAGCATCCCGGCCGGGTCCGACGGCTCGCGCTGGTGTCAGCCCCTTGCCGTCGCGACGGCTGGTTCGCCGAGATCCGGATGGGGTTCGATCAGATGAACAGCACCTCGCACGAGATGCTGCTGCAGTCCCCGATGTACACGGCGTGGCGCGCTGTCGCGCCCGACCGTGACGCGTTTCCCACGTTGATCGACAAGACTGGCGATCTGCAGCGCAAACCGTACGATTGGACCGACGAGGTCAGCAGGATGACGATGCCGACGCTCCTGGTCTACGCGGACGCGGACAGCGTGCCTCCGGCACATGCCGCGGAGTTCTTTGCTCTCCAGGGCGGCGGCCTCAGAGACGCCGGCTGGGACGGGTCGTCGATGACCCCGATGCGCCTGGCGATCCTGCCCGGGCTCACGCACTACAACATCTTTTCGGCACCCCAACTCGTGGCGGTCGTCTCCCCATTCATCTCGTGATCGGACGGGCGCAACCACGCTAGCCTCAGCAACGTGGACGTGACTCGTACGCACGATGGCACTGAAGCGGCGCAGTTGCTCGCAGGTGGAGGGCGGCTTCGCCGGCTCGCTCACGACATGGTGGCCGACCTCGAGCCGGCCAGGACGGTGGCGCTGCATGCGCGACCGGATGGTATGGCGATCGGACCGCTGGGCTCGGACGCAGCCGGGATCGCCGAGGCGGCAGCAGCCGCAACCCTGCCTGGGCACGTCGACCACGGGATCTGGTTGGGCGTGGATCGAGTCGAGTACTGGAGACAACTGCTCCACGGAGAAGGGCCCTGCGGACGGGTCCTCGCCGAACCCTCGCGCCTCGTGCGTGCCCCAGGCGGAGCGATCGCCGCCGCCGCGGTTGTGACCGCGATGCCCGCAACCGACTGGTGGCAGGGTGATCCGTGGATTCCGGAGATCTTCGTGGTTGCCGGGTTCCAGGGGCGTGGGGTTGGCGGTCTGCTCCTCGAGCATGCCCTGGGTGCGTGCGCCCGTTCAGGGAGCCAACGCGTCGGGTTGACGGTCAGCGACGGCAACCCGGCGCGACGCCTCTACGAGCGTTTCGGGTTTCGGGCCTTCCGGTCGACGTGGTTCATTGCGCGCAGCCTATGGGAGTGAGATCCGGGTCCAGTGCGCACCGGCGTCACTCGTCCGCCAGAGCAGCGTCCAGCCGTTGTCCTCATTCAGCGTGATCGCGTATCCGACTTCGGAGTCGGTGAAGCCGGCCCACTGGTCGCCGGCCAGCTCCGGGATGGGCTGATACGTCCCGCCGCCGTTGCCGCTCACCGAGAGCGTGTTGCCCCCGCCTCCCACGAATGCGTGCTGCGATGACAACGCCGCCACCATCGCGCCGTTGCTGAACAACCCGCCGACTCCTCCCGCGGGTGTCCACGTCGCGCCGCCGCTGCTGGAGACCCACGGATTCCCGAAGTTGCCGGTCGCGCAGAAGGCCCAGATCACCGTGGTGCTCACGGGGTCGAAGTTGCCGCCGAGATCGGGCTCGCAGGGCATCGAGCCGCGGTTCCAGAGCACGCCGTCGTCGTGAGAGATCCATTCGACCCCGGTGCTGCCCTGGAAGTACATCACCCACACGGTGTTCCCGTGGACGCCGATGGCCGGTCGTCCCGCCGGGTTTCCCGGAGGCGTGAGGAGCGACCATGCGTCGGAATTTGCATGCGATCGCATCAAGCGAAAGGTGCAGTTGCTCGCGACCGACGGATTGGCGCAGAGCTGGAAGACGGCATAGACGTAGCCGTTGGCGCCGGGTTCGAGTTGCGCGACGACCGCGATGGGTTCGCTGAGGAGGACCTGGTGCCATGCGGCGCCACCGTTGTGGGTGGCCCAGAGGGTGTTGCCGAATACCCAGCCGTCGGCGGCGTCGGCAAACCTGATGTCGCTGACGGTCGGACTGCCGGGCGTTGTCCCGTTGCCCGCCAGAAACGTGGCCGGTGGCGCGGCAATACGCTGGAACGTCTTCCCGGCATTGAGGGTGTGCAGGATCTCCGAGCCGCACGCCAGCGAGCTGCATTCCGCCGCGCTCAGCACCCAGAAATCGGTGTCACTGATCGCTGTCAGCGCTTCCGGCTGAAAACCTTCCGGGATGGAAGGGGTCGGCGTGGGGCTCGGGCTGGGGAGGGACGGCGTCGGCTGCGGCGACTGCGACACTGAGGGCGAGACCATCGTGCTCGGGCTAGGATGAACGATCGTTGAGGCGCAGCCCGCGAGCAGGGCGGCAGCCACGATCGCGATCATCGCGGATCTCGTACGGTGTGACATGGAACCCTCCAACTCCGGCGGCGCGCGTAGCGAGCTCGGCACTGCATCGAACGTGCGAACCGGGAATCCGGATACGGGATGGTTCGCGATACTTCAGCGGGTGGGTAGTCGGAAGAGAGCGTCAGCGGCCAACCAGGAGTCGAATCAGATGACCGAGCGCCAGGTCCCGAAGTGGTCGGAGATCAGGCCGCTGCTGCACGCGCGATCGCCGCAGCGCAACGCCACCGACCGCCGGCTTGCCCGGACGCTCACGATCGCAGACCTCCGCGCCGCAGCCCGCCGTCGCGTCCCGCGCGCGGTCTTCGACTACACCGATGGTGCGGCTGAGGGTGAGATCAGTCTGCGCCGTGCCCGCCGTCTGTTCCAGACACTCGAGTTCTCGCCCTCTGTGCTGCACGACGTGGCTGATGTCGACATGAGCACCGAGGTTCTGGGGCGCGCGTCGGCGCTGCCGTTCGCGTTCGCGCCCACCGGCTTCACCCGGCTCATGCACCACGAAGGCGAGCCGGCTGTTGCTCGCGTCGCCGAGCGCCACGGCATTCCGTATGCGCTCTCGACGATGGGGACCACGTCAATCGAGGATGTCGCGGCCGCGGCGCCCGGTGCCAGAAAGTGGTTTCAGCTCTATGTCTGGAAGGACCGTGCCGCTGGTGAAGAGTTGATGGAGCGGGCGAGGGCATCCGGATTCGAGGCGCTGATGCTGACGGTGGACGTCCCGGTGGCGGGGAATCGTCTGCGCGATGTGCGCAACGGATTCTCGATACCGCCGGCGCTCACGCTGGGGACGGTTGCCGACATCGCGGCACATCCGTCGTGGTGGGCGAATCTGCTGACCACGAGACCCCTGACCTTCGCGTCGTTGCGGGCGTGGGATCGCACCATCGCCGAGCTCATCGACGAGCTCTTCGACCCGACGATGACGATGGCGGATCTCGAATGGGTGCGATCCTGCTGGCCGGGGCCGCTGATCATCAAGGGGATCCAGTCGGTCGACGACGCGCGGCGCATGGCGGATGCGGGTGTCGACGCTGTCGTGCTGTCGAATCACGGTGGCCGTCAACTTGATCGGGCCCCAGTGCCGTTGCGTTTGCTTCCGGAGGTCGTCGACACCGTCGGTGATCGAACCGAGATCTGGATGGACACGGGCGTCATGAACGGTGCCGATATCGTTGCGGCAGTTGCCCTCGGCGCTCGGGCCGTGCTGGTTGGACGTGCCTATCTCTACGGGCTCATGGCCGGTGGTGAACGCGGCGTCGAGCGAGCCACCACGATCCTCGTTCGCGAGATGCGCCGCACGATGCAACTCCTCGGCGTCCGCAGCATCCCTGAACTCGAACGGCGGCACGTCCGGTTCACATAGGGATAACGACGGGGCGACGCGGTTGTTCAGGGTGCGGCGGTGGGGAGCCGCGGCGGTGCCTCGAGAAAATCCTGTGAGGGCACGAAGAAGAGGGCGCCGGTGACCGCTGTCGAGAAGTCGAGGAGCCGGTCGTAGTTGCCGGGCGGGTCACCGACGAACATGTTGGCGAGCATCCTTTCGGTGATCCGCGGCGTGCTCGCGTAGGCGATGTAGTACGTGCCGAACTCGCCGCGACCGACCCGGCCGAAGGGCATGTTGTCACGCAGAACCTTGAGCTCGGTGCCGTCGGCGTCGGTGATGACATTGAGCGCGACGTGTGAGTTGCTTGGCTTCGTGTCGTCCGGGAGCTCAATGTCCGCGAGCTTGGTGCGCCCCACAGCCTGCTCCTGGGCCTCGACCGGGAGCGCATTCCAGGCGTCGAGATCGTGCAGGTACTGCTGCACGACCACATAACTTCCGCCCGCGAACAGCGGATCGCCAGTGCCGATGGTGACCGCGTCATACGCGGCCTGTCCGGTGGGGTTTTCGGTCCCGTCGACGAAGCCGAGCAGGTCGCGCTCGTCGAAGTACTTGAACCCGTGGATCTCCTCGACGACCGTGACGTGACCGCGCAGCCGGTTCATGATCTGGCCCGCGAGCTCGAAGCACAGGTCCATCTCGATTGCCCGGATGTGAAACAGGAGATCTCCCGGGGTGGACACCGCCCGATGCCTGTCCCCGACGAATTCGGGCAGCGGATGCAACTCCGCCGGCCTGGGTCCGCTGAACAGCCGGTCCCATGCCGACGATCCCACGCCCACGACGCAGGTGAGACCGCCGTCTGGGATCCTGGATCCGACCGACCGCTGCAGCCCCGCCACGTCGCCGAGCAGGTCGCGCGCTGTTGCCTCGCCTTCCGGCGCGATCGTGACGACGAGGAAGATCGCCGTCCCGGTGAGCGGGCTGAGCACCGGCTGGGCGGTAGGTCCCCTGGCGGAGTCAGTCGACACTGGCAAAATGGCGCGCTCCTCGAGGTCCGAGGCTGGTGATCGCCCCAAGTGTAGGTCGCGTCCGTCAGTCGGAGAGGAGCCGCCCGAAGGCGGCTCCTCCCAACACATCAGGTCAGCGAGGGCAGGGGTTGTGCGACAGGTTGTTCTGGTAGTCGTTGTAGGAGTACGAGGCCACGCCCCCCGCACCCGAGTAGGCGACCTTCAGCAGCTGCCCGTACTGCTGGTGCGCGCCGAAGTTGTTGGTGCTGAATCCGGGATACATCTGACCGACGGTCCACGCGCAACCACCGAGCGCGGTGCCCGTCGTGTAGTACGGGTAGAACTGCGCCGGCGACCCGTCATCGGTCGGCGGGATGATCGTGCAGCCCGCGCCCGTGGTGTTGTCGCAGGTGCCGAGCTGATCTTCGATGGCAGGCAGGTCCGTGTTGAACCCGACCGACGAGTAGTTGGAGTTGTAATGCTGCCCGGTCAGCGGGCTGGTGAAGATGAACGGTGTCGGGCGGGACGAGCTGCCGTTGGGCCAGTCGCTGAGGTACGAGGTCCCGTCGTAGCCGACGTTTGATCCCTCGCATCCGCCGATCTTGATGAGACCGGATGCCGATCCCGGCCAGCAGCCGGCGTCGTCGGAGTCCGCCGCCTCGGTCTGGCTCCCGACGCCCTCATTGCCGATGCAGGTGCCGGTCGTGGCGTCAACCGAGCTGCAGTAGTCGAAGTGTCCGATCTCGGTATCGAACGCCACGTTGTACGTTGCCGCCGCCCACGGAACCGTGGTCTGAGTCGTGGAGGTCGCGTACATCGGATGGAAGTTGTACGGGATGTTCTTGCACTGGGTCGAGGGGCTGGGTGCGAACTTGACCTGGCCGAAGCCGTTGGAAGCGCTCGCCGTCATCGATCCGGCGGTCCCGTTCGTGGTGTCCTTGACGACCGCCTGGAGACCGCTTGACGTGTCATGCAGGGTCACCTTGAACGTATCGCCCTGGTTGAGGAACTCCACCTTGTGCGGGTCTGGGGTACCGGAGGCAAGCGCCTGGAACTGCACGGGGTTCGGCGGGCCCTGCGGCTTGCCGGTGTGTGTCAGGTACGCGAAGTTCACGTACTCCTCACCGACGGTAGCCTCACACGTCGAGTTGAGCTGCTGACCGGTCAGCGAGTTCAGCGCGAGGCTGTCGATGGTCAGAGCGACGCACCACTGCGTGGGGGAGCAGCTGAAGCCGTTCCACTGCTGCACATAGCCGGGCGGATAGAACTGCAATTCCATGTATGCCGCGCCCGGGTGGTAGGGGCTCTTGACCGGGTTCACGATGTTGACATTGCTGTCCGGAACGCACGAATTCACGAGCTCCGGATACGACTGCGAGTCGCACATCGCCATGCCGAACCAGAAGGCTGGAGCGTACTGGAAGCTGTAGACGTGCTTGCCCGGGACGTTGGTGGCAGACGGCTCCGTCGGAAGGATGCCGCTGTACGACATCTGGTTGCCCGAGCCGCTCTGGTTCGAGTAGAAGAGCACGCTGGGTTCGTCATGTCCGACGTAGTGACCGAAGACCGAATCCGAGTCACGCACCTCGGTGCAGAGGAAACGGGCGCCATTGCTACAGTCGATGTGCGTCGGTGCCTTCGGGGCGGCCGACGACGCCGACGACGTGAGCCCGCCGCCCGCCAGCGCTGCCGGCACGGCGAGCGCCGCCACAAAGAGCGGGGCTGTGAACCTCAATCGGGGGTGTCCCATCGCGTCCTCCGTGAGTGGAGGTTTTAGAGGTCGCGGAGACCGGTCCCCCCTCAGTGAACGTCCACTCCTGCCGTTCCTGATCGCGCGCAGGCTAGCAGCCTTGTACCCGACGTCGCAACCTTTTGGCGCACGCCATCCTGGAACTGGCTGAAGCTCAGTCTTCGCGGCCGCGGATCTGCACGCGGCCGTCGACCTTTCGCGCCTCGAAGTGCGGCTGCGGAAATGTCGCAGGGCCGCCCAGCACAGCACCGTCGCGGAGGCGAAACCGAGAGCCATGCCAGGGGCAGACGACGTGGCCATCTTCCACGCTGCCTTCGTTCAACGGGCCGCCTGCATGGCTGCACGTGTTTTCGAGTGCGCACACGATCCCGTCCACCCGGGTGAGGAGCACCTTGCGATCATCGACGTCGACCACGGAGAGCACGCCCTCGGTCACATCGGAGTCGTCAGCCACGTCGGTCCATTCCGCCGGGCCGGAAAGCCAGGCGGTGTGGTTGACGGCAAGGGCTCGGTCGAAGACGAGATCACCACCGAGATATGCGGCGGCCGCACCGGTCGCGAGCCCGGCTACCGAGAGCAAGCGGCCACGCCCTCGCCGCCCGCGCAGACGCGCTGCCAGCGAGCCAACCTGCAACGCGAGCGCCGCGGTGTTGACCAGCCCGTGGACCAGGGCGAGCCGCCGATCACGCCCGTAGGTGACCGACCAGTCAGCGGCTCCCGTTGCGGCGGTCGCGCCTGCCGCAACGCAGCCGACCGCGACCAGCATCGTGGCGCCGGTGTCGTCGCCGATCAAGTCGAGCACAGGAACGCTCGTCCAGAGTCCGAGCGGCACATCGCTCAACACCGGATGGAGGGCGTGTCCCAGCCAGCGACCCTGGAGCAGGTCCATCAGGGTTCGCCGCCGCGTGAGCGGGTCCAGCGCCTTGACGAGCCACTCGCTCAGGGGCTCAAGACCCGGTATCTCCTCGACGGCCGCGACGATCTGGGCATACGGCGGCTGCGGGTGCTCCTGCTTCATCGTGATTCCACTCGCAGTCTCATGGACACTCCACAACCGTTCACCGATCCGTCCGCCGCCGCTGTCGCACAAGCCTACATTCCATGTACCGCGCCCGGCCAAGGGGCGGCCGACGATGAGCAAGGCACAGCTGGAGCAAGCCCTCGAGCGCTGACGCGCAAGCGCACCTCCTTCGGCAACCTCCTGCAAGCGCGCGGGTCGCGTGCGACACTCGGCGGCGTGAACGCGCGCAATCGGCTGGCAGCTTGCGTTGGTGTGGGGCTGATCGCGTTCGCCGTCAGCCTCGTCCTCACCGAGTGGCAGGTGGCCGTGCTCGCGGGGTGGGACGTCACCTCCGCCACCTTCATCGCAATCGTGTATCTCGGGATCCGCGGCAAGGACGCCCAGGCGACCAAGCTCGCGGCGGTCGGCGAGGACGACTCACGCGCAGCGTCTGAGGCGATCCTGGTCGGCGCGAACATCGCAAGCCTCGTGGGCGTGGCTTTCGCGCTGATCGCGGCGGGATCAACCCACGGTTTCGTCAAGTCCGCGATCACGACCCTCGTCGTGGCGAGCGTTCTTCTCTCATGGGCAGCCGTCCACATCGTGTTCACGCTTCGGTATGCCCGTCTCTACTACGCGCTCGGATCCGGCATCGATTTCCATGCCGACCAGGCTCCCGATTTCAGGGATTTTCTCTATGTGGCACTCACCATCGGGATGACCTTCCAGGTGTCCGACACCGACCTCAACGCCAAACCGATTCGCATGACCGCAATCCGGCACGCCCTCCTGTCGTACCTGTTCGGTGTGGTCGTCTTCTCGACCACCATCAACGTGATCGCGACGCTGCTGAGCAAGTAGGCGGGCGACCGCCCCCCGCTGCCGCCGGGTGAGCGGTATCATCGAACGAATGTTCGGCTGGCTCGACCATCTCACGGATGCGCAGCGGCGTGCCGTGGCCCATGAGGGCGGTCCGCTCCGGATCCTCGCCGGCGCCGGCACCGGCAAGACCACCACGCTCACCGCCCGGGTCGCCTGGCTCCTCGCGACGGGCGCGTTGCCCGAGCGGCTCCTCCTTCTGACGTTCACCAGGCGGGCGGCGCGCCAGATGATCGCGCGGACCTCGGCGCTCATGAGTGCAGCCGGGCTCGACCGCGGCGCGGCATCCCCGGCGGGCCGCGTGATGGGCGGTACGTTCCATGCGGTCGCACACCGGACCCTCCGCCGCTACGCCGGCACGCTGGGGATCCCGGAAGGGTTCTCCGTCCTCGATAGTGCCGATGCCGCCGATGTGATCGACATGGTCCGCGACGAGCAGGGCCATGCGACATCGACGCGGCGGCGGTTTCCTCGCAAGTCGCTGCTGATCGACCTCTACTCGGCCGCGGTCAACACGGGGCGCCCCTTGTCAGCCGTGGTCCCGGAGATGGCGCCGTGGGCCGAGGACTTTGTGGATTCGATCTCCGAGATCTGCCGGGGCTACGTGCAGCGCAAGCGGTCCGCAGGGCTGATCGACCTGGACGACCTGCTGCTGTACTGGCGCGCGGCGGTCCAGGACGATCGTCTCGGTCCACGTCTCGCCGGCTCGCTCGACCACGTGCTCGTCGACGAGTACCAGGACGTCAACGAGATCCAGGTCGACATCCTCGCCGCCCTCCGCCGCGGCGACCCGCGTCTCACCGTCGTCGGCGACGATGCGCAGGCGTTGTACTCGTTCCGGGCCGCCGAGCCCCGCCACATCCTCGAATTCGACAAGGTGTTCCCTGGCTCGACGACCGTCATCCTCGAAACGAACTACCGCTCGAGCCAGCAGATTCTCGATGTCGCCAATGCCGTCGGCGCCGATGCGACGGTCGGCTTCTCTGCGGTGCTGCGGGCCGCCAGGACTGCACCAGGTGCCGGCCCGCAGCTGGTGCGGTGCGCCGATGAGGACACCCAGACCGACGCCGTCTGTGACCGTATCCTGGCCCATCGTGAGGCGGGAATCGCCTTGCATGAGCAGGCCGTGCTGGTGCGGGCCGCTCACCACTCGGCGCTGCTCGAACTCGAGCTTGGAGCGCGACGGATTCCGTACGTGAAATACGGTGGGTTGCGCTTTGTCGAGGCGGCGCACGTCAAGGACATGCTCGCCGCGTTTCGGCTCGCGGACAACCCGAGTGACGTCGTCGCCTGGTTCCGGCTCCTGCAGTTGCTCGTCGGAGTCGGTCCGGCGACGGCGCACCGCGTCGTCGCGGAGCTCGGGCTGATCGGCTCGGATGTTACGCCGGACCCGGCAGGGGTTCTGGGGGCGTGGCCGCGTGCATCCGGACATCTCCCCGACATGGTGCGTCCGGCGGCGGGAGACCTCGTGGCGGCGCTCGCGGCGCATCCCGGAGAGTCGGTCGCAACTCACGCGGAACGGCTTCGCGTGGCGGTCGCCCCGCTGGTCGAGGGCGCATACGCGGAGGCGCCGGCGCGACTTGCCGACCTGGACACGCTCGTCGCCGCCAGCACCAAGGCGACACGCCTCTCCGACGTGGCGGCCGACCACGTCCTCGAGCCGCCACGGTCGACGGGAAACCTGGCCGGACCACCGCTGATCGACGAGGACTGGCTGGTGATCTCGACGGTGCACTCAGCCAAGGGCCTGGAGTGGGACGTCGTGCACCTCTTGCACGTGACTGACGGCAACATTCCCTCGGACATGGCGCTCGGTTCGCCGTCGGGACTCGAGGAGGAGCGGCGCGTCTTCTATGTGGCCCTGACGCGTGCGAGGAACGCGCTCCACCTGTACGTCCCCGAGCGGTACCACCATCACCCGGGCGGCCGTGACGATCAGCACGGCTGGGCGCAGCCCTCGCGGTTTCTCTCCGATCGCGTTGTCTCACGTTGTGACCAGGTCACCGAGCGAGGCCGGCGCCCGGAGTCGTCCGACGCGATGCCGCCCGTCGACGCCTCCGAACGGGTCGGGGTTGCGCTCGACGCCCTGTGGTCCTAGGTGCGCGACGCTCGGGGCGCACCTGCCGCGGAGTGCGGAAGCGGCCTATGCTGCAATGAAGATGAGTACAAACCAGCAGGATCGCAAGCCCGAGGACGAGGCAACCAAGGAGCAGGGTCAGGCGGACGATCGCCGGCGTAAGGATCAGGCAGAGAAGCTCGAGCGCGATCGTGCCGACGAGGCAGGTCGGCGTTCCCGCGAGGGCACCTGACGCAGTCCGCCTGACGCTCAGGCCGGCCGGGCGGGGGCGCCGCCGCGATGCGACCGCGAGGGTGCGGACCCACCGCGGGCGAGCAGGAGCGAGCCCACGGTCGCGGGGATGAGGGTCAGGCACCCCCCGGCAACCAGCGCCGCGGCTTCAGCCGGGCTCAGGAGCCCGGTGCTGAGGCCGAGGCTCGCCGCGGCGGCGGGCATGCCCAGCTGGGCAGACGCCGCGAGGCCTGTCGCCAGATACCGCTCGTGACCGGCCACTCGAGCGGCGATGAGGTGCGTGACCACCGTGGCGAGCGCAAGGCCGACCGCGAGCAGAATCCGCGAGGGTGAGGTGATCAGCGCCCGGAGGTTGAGCTCGGCGCCGAGCAGCACGAAGAACAGCGGCACGAAGAAGCCGTTCGCGACACCGGAGAACTGCACCACGAGGCGATCCGACTCGTGCAGGCGCACCAGGATCATCCCCGCGAGGAATCCCGCAACAAGCGTGCTCGCCCCGGTCTCCTGAGCGATCGCCGAGAGCCCGAGGAGCAGAACGAGCGAGATGCGCACCTGCCACGCCCAGCCACGCTGCAGCGACTCGTTGCGCATCTCGTGGACCTGTGCGACCCGCCGCGCTCGCGACGCTGCAACCAGAGCGATCACGCCGACCGCGATGATCGCGACGTCGCCACCGATCGCCTCGAAGGGGTTGCCCGACTTGGCGAGCGTGAGCGGCATGATCACCACGGTCACCGAGTCGGCGATGGCGACCCAGGCGATCAGGAAGGCGACGTTCGGACCGGCGAGGTTGCGCTCCTCGATGATCGGGAATGCGATCGCGGCCGAGCTGCCGGTGACGATCACGGCGATCAACGCCGGGTGTCCGACGCCGATCGCGTGGTCGAGCAGCAGACCGATCGGCACCGCGGTCACGGCCACCACTGCCAGTGCCAGCAAGCCGCGCGCGAAACCCTGCCGGATCGCGGGGGAGCCGATGTCCACGTGCGTTCCCGCGCTGAACATGAGCATGGCGAAACCGATGGCACTGAGCACAGGAAGCGGTTGCGTCGCCGCGTTGATGACGCCGAAGCCGGTGTGACCGAGGACGAATCCCGCCACCAGCTCGCCGATCACCACGGGAATCAGCCCGCGCCGGCCGAATGCCAGAAGGGGACCGGCAAGTCCGGCGAGCACGAGAATGGTCAGCTGCGCGAACATCGCGAGATCATGCCCCGAAATTCGGCCCTCGTGTCCATCGCGGCGGCAACCCTGAGCTACGAGCGTTGGGTGGGCGCACAGGTGCCGCTGGTGCGGTCCGACCTGGCGTTCAAGCACGAACAGATGGCGTTCGCGCCCTTTCCATTTCTCCGTTCGACCTTCTATCGCTGGGTGCAGGTCTGGAACGAGACCTGCCCGGAACTCGCGCGGGCGCCCCAGGTGCTGGCGGTGGGTGACCTGCACACGGAGAATTTCGGGACGTGGCGCGATAGTGAAGGCCGGCTGATCTGGGGGATCAACGATTTCGACGAGGCGTTCCCCATGGCATACACCAATGACCTGGTCCGGCTGGCGACGTCGGCGCGTCTATCGATCTCGGCGGGGACCCTGGTGCTCACACCTCGTGCGGCCTGCAGCGCGATCCTCGACGGCTACCATGCGTCCCTCGAACGCGGGGGCAAGCCATTCGTGCTCGCCGAGAAGCACCCGGTCCTCCGTCACGACGCGCAATCGGAGTTGCGCGATCCCGTCCGGTTCTGGACCGCGATGGCCGCACTTCCGCCCGCGCGTCACCTGCCGGCCGCCACGCACACGATCCTGCACCGCCAGTTCAAGAGCAGCGAGGAGCCGCGCTATGTCACGCGGCGCGCCGGCCTCGGGAGCCTCGGGCATCCACGTGTCGTCGCGATCGCGGAGCATTCCGGGGGCTGGATCGCGCGTGAGGTCAAGGAACTGGTGGCATCTGGGGTCGCCTGGGCGACCGGCGCCTCGGGGTCGGTCGCGATCCACTATCCGACGATCGTCCGCAGAGCGGTGCGCTGCGCCGATCCCTTCCTCGACGTTCGCGGTCGCTGGGTGATCCGTCGCCTCGCCCCGGACTGCAGCCGGATCGAGTTCACTGTGGCTCGCCTCGCGTCGGAGCAGACGGAGTTGCTCCACGCCATGGGTGCGGAGACAGCCAATGTCCACCTCGGTTCGGGGGCGCGCCGGATCGCGGCGGTCCGCAGCGACCTCGACAGCCGGCCGCCCGGCTGGCTCAAGGTCGCGTCGCGCGCGATGGAGCGGGCGACCACCGCCGACTTCGTCGCCTGGCAGCACGCCCAGCGCGGCTGAGCGCGAGCACTACACGCGCAGCATCGCGACCAGCGATCGTCCCGCCACGGTCATCTCCTCGCCGGCATGGTGGTGCCGCGTCGACGGCGTGACGTCGCGCTCGGCGGTGTCGGCGAAGACGGACCAGAGATCGCCCCACCCGCTCGGGATGATCCAGCCGACCGAGTTCTCGCCGGCATGGAGCAGCACCATCAACGTGCCCCCGCGGATGCGCCGGCCGCGAGGATCGCGATCGGGGATCTCGTCGCCGTTGAGGATCATCCCCAATGAACGCTGCCCCTCGTCGAACCACTCGTGGTCGCTGACCTCGCGCCCGGAGGGCAGGAACCAGGCGATGTCCTTGCGCCCGGATCCATGCACCGCCTGGCCGGAGAAGAAATTCCGCCGGCGGAGCACCGGGTCGCTGCGCCGCAGCGCGACCATCCGCGCAACAAACCCGAGCATCGGCTCGTCGAGATGCTCCCAGTCGATCCACGAGACCTCGTTGTCCTGGCAGTAGGCGTTGTTGTTGCCGCGCTGCGTGCGACCGATCTCGTCGCCACCGAGCAGCATCGGGCAGCCCTCCGAGAGCAGGACGGTGGCGATCAGATTGCGGCGCTGCCGTGCACGCAACTCGAGGACCGCCGGGTCGTCGGTCGGGCCTTCGACGCCGCAATTCCATGAACGGTTGTCGTCGCTGCCGTCGAGGTTGTGCTCGCCGTTGGCGAGGTTGTGCTTCTCGTTGTACGCGACGAGGTCGGTCAGTGTGAAGCCGTCATGGGCGGTGACGAAGTTGATGCTCGCCGACGGCTGACGACCGTCGCCCTGGTAGAGGTCGCTCGAGCCGGTGAGCCGGTACGCAATGTCGCGAATGCCGGTTGCGCCACGCCAGAAGTCGCGCACCGTGTCGCGAAACGCGCCATTCCATTCCGCCCACCGCACCGGGAAATTCCCGACCTGGTAGCCACCGGCGCCGACATCCCACGGCTCGGCGACGAGCTTCACGCGCGACAGCACAGGGTCCTGGTGGATGATGTCGAAGAATGCCGAGAGGCGGTCGACATCGTAGAACTGGCGTGCGAGCGCGGAGGCGAGATCGAAGCGGAAACCGTCCACGTGCATCTCGATGACCCAGTAGCGAAGACTGTCCATGATGAGTTGCAGCGTGTGCGGATTCCGGACGTTGAGACTGTTCCCCGTGCCGGTGACATCGAAATAGAAACGAGCATCGTCGTCCTTGAGCCGGTAGTACGCGGCATTGTCGATGCCGCGAAAGCTGAGCGTCGGGCCGAGGTGGTTCCCTTCGCCGGTGTGGTTGTAGACGACGTCGAGGATCACCTCGAGCCCCGCGGCGTGGAGCGCACGCACCATGGCTTTGAATTCGCGCACCTGCTCACCGTTGGTTCCCGACGACGAGTAGCGTCCTTCGGGCGCAAAGTAGCCGATCGAGTCGTAACCCCAGTAGTTGACGAGGTTGCGTTCCACCAGTTGTGCGGAGTCGAAGAAGTGATGCACTGGCATCAGTTCGACAGCGGTGACGCCGATTCTGGTGAGGTGCTCGATCGCTGCGGGGTGGGCGAGGCCGGCATAGGTCCCTCGGAGCGCGTCGGGAATGTCGGGGTGGCGCTTGGTGAAACCCTTGACGTGCAGCTCGTAGATGATCGTGTCGGACCAGGGGGTGTTCGGGCGCCGATCGTCGCCCCACGGAAACGACTGGTCGACGATGACGCAGCGAGGCATCGCCGGTGCGGAGTCGACGCCGCTGATGCGCATGTCGTCGCTGCCGAGGCGATACCCGAACAGCGAGCGCCCGTGACGGAATCGCCCCGCGATGGCGCGCGCATACGGATCGAGGAGTAGCTTGGCCGGGTTGTGGCGCAACCCCTCGTGAGGCGCGTACCGACCGTGCACCCTGAATCCGTAGCGCTGACCGGGGCCGATATTGGCGATGTAGCCATGCCAGACGAGATCGGTCCTTTCCACCAGCGGATGAGTCGCGAGCTCGGCGCCACGCTCGTCGAAGAGCACAAGGTCGACCGCCTCGGCGCTCTCCGAGAAGATCGCGAAGTTGGTGCCCGAGCCGTCCCAGGTGGCGCCGAGTGGCGCGTCGGTGCCCGGCCAGGCGGCACGCCCATCAGGCGCGCGTCCGGCGGCAGAAGGCTCTGGAACAGTCATGACTCCACTCAGTTCGCTGATCCGGTGCTCCCGGCGTGAGCGGCGCCGTGGGGCGGGGCCGCCGGCCCTCATGGGGAGTCCAGAGAGAGTACGTGGATGCGGCAGGCGCGCGCCGGAGGGTGAGCGCGGCGAATCGGCGGGCGGTCGAAGCCTGCATGCGACCCATCGAGGACACGGGAGCGACTCCGGTGTTTGTCCGGCCGGGAGCCCGGCTGCCCGGCGGCGTGCTCCGGATTGAGCTCGAAGGCGGGGCTGAGTTGCCGGGCGGCTCCGCCCTCGACCGGGACGCGCCGTACGGTTACCACCGGCTGGTGATGCGCGACGGCCGCCGGCTGCCGATGGTCACAAGCCCGGGGAGATGCGCGCTTCCCGACGCATTGAACGGCTGGGGCTGGGCTGCCCAGCTGTATGCCGTACGGTCGCGCGAAGGCTGGGGAGTCGGCGACCTGGGCGACCTTCGGGCGCTCGGCTCGTGGTCGCGAAAGCAGGGTGCGTCGATGCTCCTCGTCAACCCCTTGCACGGGGTGCGGCCGGGGCCGCCCCAGGAGACGAGCCCGTATTTCCCCTCGAGCCGCCTTTTTCGCAATCCGCTGTACCTGCGCATCCAGGAGCTCCCCGGAGCCCGCGGCAACCCCGCAGTCGCGGGTCTGCTCCGCGAGGCCGAGCGCCTGCATGACGCGCCGACGATCGATCGCGACCGCGTCATGCCGCTCAAGATCCGCGCGCTCGAGGCTCTCTGGTCTCGGTTCGACGGGGACCCCGGGTTCGATGCCTACGTGGCTCGTGAGGGGCTGCTGCTCGAGCGCTATGCCTGCTTCTGCGTCCTGGCCGAGCGGCACCCGGGCTCCTGGACGACATGGCCCGTCCGCTACCGGCGCCCGGATGGCCGGACGCTGCGTGCACTCGTGGCACGTAACCGATCGCGGGTTGACTTCTACCGATGGATGCAGTGGCTGATCGATACGCAGCTGGCCCGCGCCGGGCGCGAGGTGCCGCTCGTCCACGACCTGGCCGTCGGCTTCGCTCCCGATGGCGCCGACGCATGGCTCTGGCAGGAGGAGGTTGCATCCGAGGCGCGGATCGGAGCCCCACCTGACGATTTCAATCCGGCGGGACAGGACTGGGGCGTTCCGCCGTTCGACCCCGGCCGGCTCCGCGCGGCCGGGTACGAGCCGCTCATCGCGACCATGCGCCGGATGATGAGCGCCGGCATCGGCCTGCGCATCGACCACGTGATGGGCCTCTTCCGGCTGTGGTGGGTGCCGCTAGGATCCGGTGACCCGTCAGCGGGCGCCTACGTCCGCTACCCGGCGGGCGAGCTTCTCGACATCCTCGCCCTCGAGAGCGTGCGCGCCGGATGCGGTGTCGTCGGCGAGGATCTCGGCACCGTCGAGTCGGGGGTTCGCGCGGAGCTTCGCCGCCGTGGCCTGCTCTCGTACCGCGTGGCGTGGTTTGAATCGCGGCCGCCGGAGCGGTATCCGACGCAGGCGCTGGCTGCCCTGACCACCCACGACCTCCCGACCACGGCCGGCGTGTGGACCGGGGCCGATCTCGTCGAGATGGAGTCCACGGGCCGGCCGGTCAACCGGAGAGCAGAGCTCGGTGTCCGGCGGCGCCTGGGGCGTCTCGCGGGCGTCGTCGACGGTGACCCGGCGTCGCTCGTGGTTGAGCGCGCCTACGCCGCACTCGGTCGGGCCTCGAGCAGGCTGGTCGTGGCCACGCTCGACGACGCGTGTCTGGCGGTGCGCCGGCCGAACATGCCAGGAGACGTCAACCGGCCGAACTGGGCCATCCCGCTGCCGAGAACGCTCGAGCAGCTGCGACGCGACCCGCTCCCGCGGCGTATCGCGGCAGTGCTCAGCCGCCGCGGCTGAGCCGGGACGTCAGGCCTGGGTGCCGACCTGGCCGGCCGGAACCGATGCGGCGGCCGCACGCGCCGCCGTGACCGTCTGGCTCGGATCCTCGCCGATCGGCGCGACCCCGGCGGTGAGCGTCAGGTCGAGGGCGAGACGGCGCATCTGCACGAAGACGCGCTCGGCGAGGGCGTGCGCTGAGGCGATCCCGCCATCGCGGACGAGGACCAGCGCCGCACCGTCATCGAGCACGCACACCGGCTCGTCGGCCCGCGAGAACGCCATCACGAGTGACGCGTAGCCACCGCGAGCAGCGGGCGGAATGGATGCGTCGACGACGAACGCGCAGCATGCACCGTCCGATCCGACCTCGCCTACCTTTTGGTTGAACTCGGCAAGCGTGACCTGCCAGGGGAGGAGCGATATCGTGCGCGGCTCGGTCATGACGACGATCGTGTCATGCGCGCGCAGGCCGCACTCATGCGCCCACGAGGAAGATGTGCTCGAGCTCCGCAAGCGCGGCCTGGCGCTCCGTGACGGGGCTGCCACCGCTCTCGTTCCAGCCCACCAGGACCGCAACGGCGTCGAGGAGCTCGCCGGCCAGGAGGGGCTTGCTGAGGGCTCCGACGCCGGCCACAGGCCCCCGCCGAGCGCGGATCGCACCGGTGACAAAGCTGATCGGGATGCGCTCGAACGCGGGGTCGGCGAGGATTGCGCGAGCCAGGCGGATGCCATGCATGTCGGGCAGGATGCCGTCGATGAGAATCGCGGCCACCGGCGATTCGCGGAGCACGGCCATCGCCTCCTCACCGGTGCGTACGCCCACGGCGAGGTAGCCTCCGGACTCGAGCGCTACGGTCAGGAAGCCGCGAACCCCGTCATCGTCCTCGACGATGAGCACAGCCGGCGCACCAGTTTCGACCATCGAGGCTGGATCATAACCGGCACTCCCGAGCGGCACGTCCGATCAGTGCATACCTTTCATCGACCCGTCACGGTCCGCGACCTGCGATGGGCGCAGTCATTGGTGTTGTGATGGCAGCCGCAGGTGTCCATGGTCTCGAGCAGCAGCAGGTCGCCGGCAGGGAAGTGCAGAACCGGCACGCCGTCCTGCGCGTTGCCATTCGCGACCCGGGCGGCCCTGACGTAGACGGCACGTCCGTCACGCATCACCCAGGGGAGCATGTTGGGAGCGCCTGCGCGGACCATGCGTTCGGCCTCCTCGGCGGACGTCGCCTCGTCGAGCGAGCGGTGGCCGATGGACGTCCGATACGAGGACGTCGCCATGTCGACGGGGATGCCCGGCGAGGCGTGCAGCAACCCGTCCACCGCCTCGGCCAGGAGGCCCATCCCTGCCTCGACCAGCCGCCGGGTCAGCGTTCCGGCCGTGTCGTCGGGGAGGATCGGCACCCTGGCCTGGGCGAGGATCGGCCCTGAATCCACCTTCGGCGCAGCCTTGTGCATCGAGATGCCGGTCACCGGCGCCCCGTCGGCGATCGCCCAGTAGACGGGTTCTGGACCCCGATAGGCGGGGAGCAGGCTCGGATGGACGTTGAGCCAGCCATGCCTGGGAAGCGCGAGCGCCCGCGGGCCGACGATCTGGTCGAAGCTCGCCATCACCACGGCCTCGAGGCCAAGCTCGTCGAGCTCGAATCGAGAGTGCTCGTCATTGATGCGCCAGGCGCGGATCAGCGGGATGCCGAGATGGTCGGCGATCCGGCTCAGCGCGTTGTCGCCGAGGATCGCCGGGTGCGCGCCAGGCGACGTGATGATCCCGACCGGCTGGACGTCGAGCTGCAGGAGCCGAAGCAGGAAGGCGAGGCTGAAGTCCGAAGGGAATCCCGCGAACGCCACCCGCGGGCCACTCCCGGGGGTGATCGTGTCGGGCGGAGGCGGCAGGTCGCGGTCAGGGATGAAGGTGAAGACCTCTCGCGCCCAGAGATCCCGGCCGACCGCGTCGAGGTAGGCAGAAGAGGTGGTCACGTCACTTGATCCTAACCATGCGTGGGGTCGGACCAACCAATCCCTCGCGGACGAGGGTGTCAAGGACCAGCGCGATGTCCGTCGAAGGGCGCCCCGCCGCCGCGGCGCCCGCGCGGATCTGCAGCTCGTCGATGCTGCTCGGTGGAGGCTCGGCGAGCATGGCGCGGAGGACCGCGCCGCGCAGCTCGCGCGTGCTGCCACGGTATCGGGGCGAGCGCCGAAGCCGCTCGGGTGGCGCTGCCTCGAGGCGGCTCAGGGACGGGCATTGCGATGCGAGCGGGCATCCGTGACAGAGCGGTCGTGCCCTGCAGTGCAGCGCTCCGGCATCGAACAGCGCGTACGTGAAATCGCGCGTGCTCATGCCCCGAGGTCGCCCGTCCGTCAGCCACTCCTCGAGCGCGGCGTGACGGACCTCCCCTGGCTCTCTGCCCAGCGCCGCACGCGCGGTGACCCTCGCGATGTTGACGTCCTGGGGCGGGACGCCTGGCGCGCCGAACGCCAGCACCATCAGCGCCCTCGCCGTGTACGGACCGACCCCCGGGAGTGAGCGCAGGCCTGCCTCGGTGTCCGGCCAGCCGGCTGCGGCGACCGCCCTGGCGGTGTCGTGGAGGGCTCGAGCCCGGCGCGGATAGCCGAGGCCCTGCCACTCGCGCAGCAGCGCGGCGAGCGGACTCGCCGCACATGCTTCAGGCGTGGGCCAGCGTGCGAGGAATGCCTCCCACCGCCCCGAGACCCTGGCGACCTGGGTCTGCTGGAGCATCACCTCGCTGACGAGAATGGCCCAGGGCTCGGCTGTTGACCGCCACGGCAGGTCGTGCCGACCGTGTTTCCGATACCAGCGCGCGAGCCCGCGGGTCCACACTCGGGGCAGTTTGTCAGACTGCCGGCGTCCGGCATCTTGAGGAGACCACCACATGGCGCAGCACACGATCACGTTGATTCCCGGTGACGGCGTGGGACCCGAGGTCAGCGAGGCAGCACGCCGTGTGATCGATGCCACCGGCGTCGCCATCGACTGGGAGGTGCACGACGCCGGGCTCGGCGTGATGGACCAGTACGGTGACCCGCTGCCGGCACACGTGCTCGAATCCATCCGGCGGAACAAGGTCGCGATCAAGGGTCCGTTGACGACTCCGATCGGCAAGGGCATCCGCTCGGTCAACGTCGCCCTGCGTCGCGAGCTCGATCTCTTTGTGCTGATCCGTCCGTGCAAGTCCTACCCGGGCGTGCGCAGCCGCTACGAGAACGTCGACCTCGTGGTCATACGTGAGAACACCGAGGACCTCTATGCCGGAATCGAGTTTGCCGAAGGGGAGCCGGGGACGCTCGAGCTGATCGACGACATCGAGCGTCTCGGTGGGCGGAAGATTCGCGCCGACTCGGGGATCAGCATCAAGCCGGCGTCCATCTCCGCCACGCAGCGCGTGTTTCGCTACGGTTTCCAGTGGGCGATCGACAATGGTCGCCGCAAGGTGACCGCCGTGCACAAGGCAAACATCATGAAATACACCGAGGGGCTGTGGCTGCGCGTCGCCGAGCAGGTGAGCCATGAGTTTCCACAGATCGAGTTCGAGGACCGCATCGTCGACAACATGGCGATGCAGTTGGTGCAGAGGCCGGAGCTCTACGACGTGATGGTGATGCCGAACCTGTTCGGCGACATCCTCAGCGACCTGTGCGCGGGTCTCACCGGCGGGCTCGGTCTCGCCCCGGGAGCAAACATCGGTGACGAGGTCGCGGTGTTCGAGGCGACGCACGGGAGCGCGCCCAAGTACGCGGGGCAGAACAAGGCCAACCCGATGGCGATGATGCTCAGCGGCGTGCTGATGCTCCGTCATATCGGCGAGGAGGCCGCCGGTGACCGTCTCGAGCAGGCGGTCGCAGCGGTCATCGCCGAGGGTCGAAGCGTCACCTACGACATGAAGCCCGAGCGCGACGATCCTTCCGCGGCGGGCACGTCCCAGGTGGCGGACGCCGTCATCGCGGCATTGGGGTAGCCGGCAGCAGCAAATTCCGCCCTGCCCCGCCCCGCGCCCGGGCAACTTGCGACCGTCGCGGCTCCCCTCTGGACTTCACAAAACAGTGAAGGTGGGGGAATTCGCGAATTCAGGCTGATACTGCACCGTGCCTTGAGCACTACGACCCTTGTGCTGTCGTGGGCTTTGGGGGGTGCCTGCATCGTGCTGGGCGTATTCACCGTGGACGGGTGGTTGCGCCGGCGTGATCGAACGCGCGCATTCCTGGCGTGCTCGATCGTGCTCCTGTGCGGTAGCGGGGTCGCCGTCGGGGCGACGATGCTCACGCGGGATCGGGTGCTGTGGACCAGCGACCTCTCGATCACACTCTTCCTCGCGTCCGGCCTTGCGTTCTTCGGTTTCCGCGCGGCGATGGACCGGCTGGCCATCGCTGTCAGCGTCGCCGTCGGGGCCGTGGTGGTCGCGACCGTCGTTCTCGTCGGTCTCGCCGGCGTCTCCTTCGCCGGGGCGCAATCGGCCGGGCAGGAGCTGGTCGTCGTGTTGCTCACGGTTGTGTGGCTCGGCTGTGTGGTGGAGCCTGCCGTCCGGTTGTGGAGTCTTTCGGCGGCGATGCCTCGCGTGCAGCGCGCTCGGCTGCGCTCGATCACCCTGGCCTACGCCGGGGTGGTGGTCGCGCTGCTGCTGTCCATCGGCAGCGCGGCGATCCTGGGGCGGGACAACGCGGAGATCACGGTCGCGCTGCCGGCGCTTGCGATGCTGCCGTTCTTCTATATCGGATTCGAGCCGCCGCGTTGGCTGGTCGCTTTCTGGCGCCAGCGGGAGGAAGGGCATTTCCGAGAGGCGTTCACCGATCTCGTGCTCTATTCCCCCGACCGGCAGCGCCTCGCCGAGCGTGCCGTGGAGTGGGCGGCTCGTCTCGTCGGCGCCGACGGGGCGGTGATCGCCACCGACGACGGCGAGGTGCTCGCCGTGCACGGGCTCGACAGGACGGCCGGCTGGAAGCTCGTCTCCCAGATGACCGGATACGGAGAGACCCGCGCGGTCACCAGTCACCCCGCCAACTCGACGGGGGTCATTCGAGTGGTGCTCGATGCGCAGCTCAGCCGCGGCATCATGGCAGTGACCTCGGGTCCGCTGACCCCGCTGTTCGGCGACGATGAGGCCCTCCGTCTGGCTCAGTACGGCACCGCCCTCGCGCCGGCGCTCGACCGGGTCCTGCTCGTCGAGCGGATGCGCCGCACCTCCCAGCTCCTCGATCTCGCATACGACGCGGTGACCACGTGGAATGTGCGCACTCAGCTGATCACCTTCTGGAACAAGGGGGCGGAGGAGTTGTACGGCTGGAGCAGCAACGAGGCCATCGGCCGCAACCCCGGCGAGCTGTTGGGCTCGGAGCTGCCTGAGAGCCGCGACGCGATCCTCGCCGTCCTCCGCGCCGAGGGACGCTGGGAAGGCGAGATCGTGCAGACGACCAAGATGGGGAATCGCGTCAACGTGGCAGTGCGCTGGGCGTTGCAGAAGGACGGCGTCGGCCGGCCGGACGCGGTCATCGAGATCGGCCGCGATGTGACCGCCGACAAGGTCGCGGCGGCCGAGTTGCGCGAGGCGCGCGACATTGCCGAGCAAGCGTCGCAGGCGAAGAGCGAGTACCTGTCGCGGATGAGCCATGAGTTGCGCACGCCGCTGACCGCGATCCTTGGCTACAGCGACCTGCTCGAGATGCGCGAGCCGCGCGACGATCAGACCGAGGCGATCGCCGCCGTGCAAGAGGCGAGTGGCCACCTCCTCAGCCTCGTGAACGATGTGCTCGACATCGCCCGCATCGAGTCCGGACGGGAGAGCTTCTCGCTCGAGCCGGTCGCGTTGGAGGCGACGGTGGAGGAGTGTGTCCGGCTGGTGGCGCCATCGGCGCTCAGCCGGCACATCAAGATCACACGATCACTCGGCGACTGCGCGGGGGACTTCGTGCTCGCAGACCGGCAACGGCTCGTGCAGGCATTGCTGAACCTGCTGTCCAACGCCGTCAAGTATTCGGGCAACGACGCCCACATCTTCGTCGAGGCCTCGCGCGAGTGGGAAGCCGATGCGCCTGCGGGACCGATGCGACCGCGGGGAACCAGGAGCGAGTTCCTCCGTCTCGGGGTCCGCGATACGGGTCCCGGATTCACCGACGAGGACAAGGCGCGGTTGTTTCAGCCGTTCGAACGGCTCGGCGCCGAACGGACGACAGTCCCGGGCACGGGGCTCGGGCTGGCGCTGACCCGCAAGCTCGTACAGGGCATGCACGGCACCATCGGTGTCGAGAGCGAGCGTGGCGTCGGGAGCACCTTCTGGATCAGGCTCAACCGCTCACCGATTGCAGCGCCCAAGCCGCGCGTGCGGCGCAAGCCGCCGGTGGCGATACCGGTCGTCGACTGCGAGCGCACGGTGCTCTACGTCGAGGACAACCTCACGACCATCGGACTGATGGAGGAGGTGTTCTCGATGCGGCCGCAGATCCATCTGCTCACCGCCATGCAGGGCGGGCTGACACTCGAGCTCGCCCGCGAGCATCACCCCGATCTGATCGTGCTCGACCTGCACCTTCCGGACATCCAGGGCGACGAAGTGCTCGCTCAACTGCGCGCGGATCCACGCACCGCGGGGATTCCGGTGGTCATGTGCAGCGCCGATGCCACGGAACGCCGTCGCAAGCAGCTGATCGCCGCCGGTGCTCGGGGGTACTTGACCAAACCCGTGAAGGTGCAACGGTTTCTGCGCATGCTCGACGAGGTGCTCAACAGCATTCCGGTCAGCCCGGCGTGAGCCGCTGAGCTGTCCCTGCCGACCCCGCCGCGAGTCGCAGTCCGACGATCACAGGTTTCTCCGCTGCCGTCTCGAGGCCTGACGTCAAGACCCGACGGACCGTGTCCGCCAAGAGATCATCGACGCGGCGGCCCGTCTCACCGGCGCCGCGACGGGCCAGTGCGAGCAACTCGGGATTGCTTCGCAGAAAGCGGGTCGCGGCGTCGATGATTACGGCGTTCTCAGACATGCGCCCATTGTCGGACTGCCCGACGACAGGTGCCTGTCGTCAGTCCTCGGTCTTTTCGGACGGGGACTCGGTGCCTGCAAGCAGGAGATAGAGCTTGCGACGTGCCTCGCGGAGGACGGTTCGTGCCTCGGCGATGTGCCCCGCGTCTCCGGTTCGGCTGACCTGCCAGACGGCTGCGAGCAACTGGAATGCTTGATCGCGGAGGTCGCGGTGGTCGCCGCCCATTGAGCCCGCTGCCTCGGCCCAGGGTGCGGGACCGGCCGCCAGCTTGGCCGCCTCCTCACGTCCGGCGTCGGTGAGTTCGAAGACGCGCCGCCCGCCGTCCGACTCGACGGCTCGGACGAGGCCTTCGTCCTCGAGCTGCTGGAGAGTCGGGTAGACGGAGCCCGGGCTCGCGCGCCACGCACCATCGCTGCGCCGCTCCAGTTCCTGGATGATCTGGTATCCGTGTGACGGCTTCTCGGCGAGGAGGACGAGGATCGCGGCGCGGACATCACCACGCGCGGCGCGCCTGCCGGGGCCGAACGGCTGCCCGAAACCACCCGGTCCGCCAAAGCCGGCGGCGAAGTCAGGGGCGTCGAAAGGCGGCCACCCTCTGCGGTGGCGGTTCCGAGCCCCGTGCTCGAGGTGCTCTCGGACGTGATGGTGGAAGCGCGCGGCGGCGTCGTGATGCCCCCAGGCGCGCTCATCGTGGTGGGTTGGGTGGAGATGTTCCCGGGTCATATCGGTTCGCTCCATGGCGGTTGATTCGATGTGCCAACGATATATCGAGACCGGTCGCTTGTCAAATCCGATCATGCGCTCGCGGCCCAGTCCAGATCCATCTGAGCGAGCATCTCGGCGGCAACCACTGGAGCCGAGATCAGCTCGATATCGAGCTCGTGGTTGCGCGCAAAACCGCCACCTGACCAGTTCGCACTGCCGAACAACACCGATGTCGCGTCGGCCACCATCGCTTTGGCGTGGAGCAGCTCGCCGTGGCTGTGGTACCAGCGGACCTGGATTCCGGCGCTCCGCAAGGCGGCGTAGGACGGGTCGCTCGACGGCTGCGAGGGGTCGAGGAGCACGCGAACCGCCACTCCCCGGAGTGCCGCCGCCTCGAGCGCGTGAACGACGCCGGTGTCGGTGAGCACGAACAATTCGAGGTCCAGGGTCTGTCGTGCTCCGTCCATGAGCCCGAGGGCAAGGGGGCGGATCTCGGCACCCGGAAGCGTGGCCGCAACATCGATCGACCGGTCGGCCTCCGCGTCAGGGACGGCACGGTCGCGGCCGCAGGTGACCAGGTCTCGCATGAAGACCCGATCCAGGTTGTGGACCGCCGGGCCAACGATTTCAGCGTCGTAGTCGTGGTTGGCCGGCGAGTTGACACCCCAGTTGATGCCACCGACGACCGCAACCCGCGCGTCGACGACCAGGAGCTTGACGTGGTCGATCATCTGCTTGCGCACCGGATAGTCGATGACGTCAACGCCGGCGGTGCGGAGCAAGGCGGCGGTCGCGACGCTGCTCACCTCCGAGGGATCGTCGATCACGGTGACCGCGACACGCCGCGATTCCGCGGCGATGAGAGCGTCGGCAAGCGGGCGCTGCCCGAATTCATAGATCTCGACGTGGATGCTGACCCGAGCGGCATCGATCAGGGCGCCGATGCGGGCGAACGTCGCGCGACCGCTCCGCAACAACGCCACCTGGTCGGCCCCAACGAGGACGGACGGGGCGGGGCCGAGCAGCGCCGCGGGCGCGGGCGGCGGCACGGCGGAGGCCGACACCTGCGCACAACCGACAACCACCGCAGCGGCGATAAACGCGGCGATCGCGCACCGCCAGCCTGGTCCTCGAACAGTATGCAAGAGAGACATTTCGCGGACACACTACCACAAGAATGCGTAGCGTCGCGATGCCGGACGGTGCCGCCGTCCAGGGAGCGGACCCCGCCGATGCACCTATACTCGGCCGATGCAGTGTCAAGGAGGCGTTGTTGGGTGAAGACGGCTCTCACCGTGGCGCAGGTGGTGGTCGGGGTCCTCGCGATGCTTGGCATCCTTCTCCAGACCCCGAAGTCAACCGGCCTCGGCGGAACCATCGGTGGTGGAGGAGATTCCGGCGGCGGGTACCGGCGCCGGCGCGGGCTGGAGGCCAGCCTGCTGCGCTTCTCGGCAGCGATGATCGCGTTGTTCGTCATCGTCTCGGTTCTGGCCACCTACGTCACCAAGTAAGGTGGCTTCGTCGGCATAGGCCGATCGAGGTCATCGCCGGGACGGCCCTCGGGTTGCTGGCGATTGGCGCGCTCGGGTTCGCACTCTCGCTGCACTTCGGGCTGATCGGCGGCCCGGAATTCACCGAGGGCCTCGTGGTGAGCGAGCGCCCGATGTCACTCAACCCACTCATCGACGCGTCCGATCCAGCGGTCGTCGACGTTGGTCATCTCCTGTATCGCTCGCTCCTCAAACTCGACAGCACCGGCTCCCCGACCACCGATCTCGCGGACTCGTACTCGGTGAGCGCCAATGGCCTCGTCTATTCCGTCGCCCTCCAGTCGAACCTGAGGTGGTCCAACGGCTCGCCGATCACGGTTGCCGATATCGCGGCCACCGATGCGTTTGCACTCTCAGCGCAGGCGAACGACCCGACCCTTGCCACCGCGCTCAAGGCCATCAAGGTCGCCACCTCGTTTTCCACCGTGACGTTCACGCTGCAAGCGCCGCGCTCGTCGTTCGCCGCGACACTCACCCAGATGCCGATTCTGCCACTGGGCGGGATGAGCGAGCCGGCGTTGCTCGCGGCCGCGCGACACCCGACGTTGCCGCTGCCGACATCGGGACCGTACGACGTGCAGTCGACGGCCGCGCTGGCCATCGTGCTACAGCCCAATCCGCACTCCACCGCACATCCGGCGATCAAGAGCTACGAGCTGCGACTGTTCGTCACCTTTGCGGACGCTGCATATGCGTTCTCGCAGGGGACGGTTGGCGCACTCCTGGCGACGACACCGGAGGAGCTCCGGAGCCTGATGGCGGTGAAGGGCGCGCAGGCGGAGAGCATGACGACCCCCGGGTTCGTCGACATGATGTTCAACGAACACGTCCCCGGCCTCGACGATTCCGCCGTCCGCCACGCCATCAGCATCGCCATCGACCGATCAGCGGTGGTGGCGGGGGCGCTCGACGGGCGTGGCGGTGTCGTACAGACGGGCCCGTTCTCAGCAGGGATACCGTGGGTCGGGCCACCGACCACCGAAGCGATCTCGCCGACCGCCGCGTCGTCGGTCCTGCAGGCCAACGGATGGGTCGCGGGATCCGGAGGCGTCCGTCATCGCGGCTCGACGCGACTGACGTTCGCGCTCGCGGTGCCGGACATCAACCCGCTCCCGGTGGTGGCACACGAAGTTGCCGGGCAGCTGGAGGCGATCGGGGTGCAGGTCACCGTCGATGCTGTGCCGGCTGCGAGCTTTCTCAGCGGGACGCTGGACAGCGGCCACTTCCAGCTGGCGATCGACCTGTGGAACCCGGTCCCCGATCCCGACGTCAGTGCCTTCTGGCGGTCGAACGCGGCACCGCCGCACGGCTACAACGTCTCGGGTGGCACACCTGACGCGTTCCTGGATGCCGCGCTGGACCTGCTCGCCGAATCCGGGGATCGAGCGGCGCGGATCACCTCGGCCGCTCAGGTTGCCTCCCTGCTCGCCGCCGACGCGCCTGCTGTCTTCCTCTACACGCCGAAGGTGTCGGTCGTCTTCAGATCACCCGCGCCAACGGCGCCGATCCCCGAGATTGGCCCGGAGTCAGCCAGGTACGACGACATTGCCTCGTGGGAGTTGCACTAACGCCCGGTTTGGTGAGGCAGGGCGCTGCGGCGCTGATACCATCGCCAGGCACCCGGCCGAGGTGGTGGAACTGGTAGACACGCAGCGTTCAGGGCGCTGTGCTCGTAAGGGCGTAAGGGTTCGATTCCCTT